>Ga0187782_10000066_pt1 | contig 55444 bp, 43 predicted proteins | sample 0715_SJ02_MP15_2_FD_132454 | JGI IMG/M metagenome (GOLD analysis project Ga0187782, IMG submission 132454) | Tropical peat soil microbial communities from peatlands in Department of Meta, Colombia - 0715_SJ02_MP15_20_MG | ecosystem: Environmental > Terrestrial > Soil > Wetlands > Peat | place... | reverse complement strand
AGAAACGTTGTCGCTGCAAAATTATCGGTTGCAGGAGTTCCAGTTGTCGGCGCGAGAACGGTTCCTGGCGCGGATTGCCGACCCGAACATCTTTTTTCTGCTGCTGATTATTGGGGCGCTGGGCCTGTACACGGAATTCACGCATCCCGGGGTGGTGGCGCCGGGAGTGGTGGGCGGGATTTGCATGTTACTGGCGCTATATGCCATGCAGATTTTGCCCGTCAATCTTGCGGGAGTGCTGCTGATTTTTCTGGGATTGGCACTGTTCATCTTGGAGGCGAAATTCACCAGCCACGGGGTGTTGCTGCTGGGGGGAATTGTCTCCATGATGCTGGGAGCCATGTTTCTGGTGCGCTCGCCATTAACGCCGGCGGGAGTGAGTTTTGGGGTGGCGCTGGCCGCGGTGCTGCCGTTTGCGTTCCTGTCGGTGTTCCTGATGCGCCTGGTGCTGAAGTCGCGGCGATGGAAGACCGCGACGGGAAAAGAAGAGCTGGTTGGCGAGGAGGGCGTGGTCACCATCGCGCTGCCGGGCGGAGGCGAAGGAATGGTCCGGATACATGGAGAATTGTGGCGCGCGGGCGCGAAGGAAGATGTGCCGGTCGGGGCAAAAGTCCGGGTGCTGCGTATTGATGGACTGAAGCTCGAGGTCGAGCCTCTGCCCATCGGAGCATCCATCGAGAAGTGAACAAGGGTTGGTCACAGGAGGGTCAGGATGGTACAGGTTGGCGGAATTGGTCTGATCATCATTGCGTTCTTCTTCCTGCTGTGGCTGTGGAATTCCATCTACATCATTAAGGAATGGGAACGCGGCGTGGTGCTGCGGTTAGGACGGTTGTTGCCGGAAGCCAAAGGGGCGGGCTTACGGTTGGTATTCTGGCCCATTGAGACGTTGTATCGAATCAGCTTGCGTTTGGAAACTCTGGACGTGCCGCCACAGGACATCATCACACGCGACAACGTGTCGGTGAAGGTCAATGCGGTCACCTATTTTCGGGTGGTGGACGCGAATCTGGCGTTGTCGCAGGTGCAGAACTATCAATACGCCACCTCACAGCTGGCGCAGACCACCCTGCGCAGCGTCGTCGGGCAATTCGAATTGGACGAGATTTTGTCGCAGCGCGACAAGGTCAATGCCAAGCTGCAGATCATTCTGGATCAGGACACCGAGCCCTGGGGCATCAAGGTCAGCAAGGTAGAAGTCAAGCAGGTGGACATTCCCGAGCAGATGCAGCGGGCCATCGCCAAGCAGGCCGAAGCGGAACGGGAACGCCGTGCCAAGGTTATTCACGCGGAAGGAGAGTTCGAAGCGTCCGCGAAACTAGCCGATGCGGCCAAAGTCCTGGAGACCCAGCCGTCAGCGATTCAGTTGCGGTACCTGCAAACGTTGACGGAGATAGGTGTCGAAAAGAACACAACGATTGTTTTCCCACTACCAATCGATATCATTAATAGCTGGGTGAAGTCGATTTCGGGAGCGCCCAAATAGGATGGCGTTTGGGGGAAAACGCGGAGCGGGCGAGCGTGTGCTTGAGAGCAAGCACGTCATCGGACTGTTCCTGCTGATGCTGCTGTTTTCAGGAGTGTTTTTCTCGCTGGGATACGTGATGGGCCGCAACCAGTACGACGGGCAGGTCCGCGCGGCGATGAAGGCGTCGCGGGATAGCGAACCAGAGTACCCGCCGAAGACTGATGTAGCCGCGAAGAAAACGACGGAAGAGACGCCCCCGGCGAGCGACAGCGATCCCGCAACCAACACCACCGCGCCGGCATGGAACTTCCCGTCGAGCAACAACTCCAAGGTGGATACGCACACCGATTCCGTTCCCGCAACCGTGCCCCTGCCCCCCGCCGCGAAACCGGCAAAAAGCAAAGTGCAGACGCAAACGGTCGCAGCTCACACGCCGGTGAAGAATGGCAAGCCGATGATGAGCACGCCGTTCATTCCCACAGGCTCGTATGTGATTCAGGTGGCCGCACTTCTGAAGCAAGATGACGCCCTGGCCATCGCCGGCAATCTTCAAAAGAAACATTATTCCGCTTACGTGCAGACGCCGCAGAGAGACAAATACTATCGCGTGCAAGTGGGACCCTTCCGGGACCAGAAGAGCGCGGAAAACGCCAAGAAAGGTCTGCAGGAAGAAGGCTTCAAGGCGTTTTACGTAAAACACTGATGTCGTCTTCGGCCTGGTATACGTACCTGCGGCCGCATCGGTTTCCCGGCACGCCCGCGATTTTCCGGCTGATTCTGGCGGCGTTGAGCGGGGCCATTTTATCGCTGTCCTACCGCGGATCGTTCCCAAGTATCTATGCCTGGTTTTGCGTGGCGCTTTTGCTGGCCAGCATTTTGGGGGCGCGCGCCTGGGTGGCGTTCTTGTGCGGATTCCTGCACGGAGTGATTTTTGTGTTCACGTGCGTGCCGTGGATCGCGGACACCCTGTCGATTCACGGGGGAATGTCGCGTGCAGCGGGTTGGGTGATATTGCTGCTGATTGCGGGCGTGTGGGGATTGTCGACGGGAGCGTTTGGCTGGGTGGTACAGCGATTATCGCTGCGCAGTTACACGTTAGCGCTGGCTGGGGCCCCGTTTCTGTGGATTTGTACCGAAGTGTTTCGAACCTATTTGCCGGAAATCAGTTTTCCCTGGGGACTGTTGGGATATGCCCCGGCCGAAAATCCGGGTCTGGTGCAATTGACTACGGTCACGGGCATTTACGGACTTTCGTTTTTAGCGGCGGCGTTTAACGCGCTGCTGTTGTGGAGCGATTGCGGCCCGGTGAGCGACAGGAACAGGCGACTACTGGTTTTTGGAGTGGTGGTGGTTGTGCTTGTGCTGACCATGGCCATTGCGCCGAGATTTGTTCCGAAGGCGGAGGCCAACCATCGGGCTCGGGTGGTGCAACCGAATTTTCCGGAGAACATGGAATACAGCAGCGACTGGTTCACGGTTCACAAGAACGACATGGCCGAACTGGGAGCGCTGAGCCTGCGACTCTCGCTGGATAACCCACAACCCGATTTGCTGATCTGGCCGGAAGCGCCGGCGCCATTTTCGTTCCAAGACGCGCACTTTGTGCCGTACATATCGCAATTGGCGAATGATTTCCATAATCCGGTGATTGTGGGAGTGGTGGAATGGAAACCCACGACGGAACAGAGGCCAGCGGGGCCCCGGATGACGCTCGTGCCGTATAACAGCGCGGTGATGCTGAACGGTTTCGGGCAGCGCCTGTTCTCCTACGACAAGATGCATCTGGTGCCGTTTGGCGAATACGAGCCGTTCCCGCTGATCCATCAAGTGGTCACCAGCGTATCGGAAGAGGTGGGGGGCTTTCACAAAGGGACCGTGCGGGCGGTTGGTACGTTTCCCAATGGCTATCGATTTTCATTGTTCATTTGTTATGAGGCGATCTATCCGGGAGAAATAAGGCAATTCACGGACCGGGGGGCGCAACTGTTGATCAATATTTCCAATGACGGATGGTTTGGCACATCGGCGGCAGCGGAACAGCATTTGCGGATGGCCCGCGTGCGGGCGGTTGAAAATCGCCGGTGGCTGCTGCGCGACACCAACAGCGGACTCACCGCCTCGATCGATCCTTATGGGAACGTCACCCGGGTACTGCGCCGGGATGTGCGAGGTTCCGCGGATCTACCGTACGATTTTCGCAGCGATCGGACGGTGTACGTGCGGGCCGGGGAGTGGTTCATGTGGATGTGCGTAGTGGTTTCCGCTATTCTTGTAGTAATCACTTTTCGAAAGGAAAAATTAGCCCGTTAGAACCGGCGGGTGAATGCCTGGAACTATGATTTTGGAAGATTTGCAGCATCAGTACGAAGGCTTGAAGCAACGCATCGACCTCGTGCGGAGCTATCTTTGACGTCGAGCACAATCGCGCCCAACTGAAAACACTGGACCAACGCACCGCTGATCCCAATTTCTGGAGCAATCAGGAAGCTGCGCAGGGAGTGCTGCGGGACCGCAAGCGCGCGGAAGAAAATCTGGCCGCGGACCAAAAACTTGCGGCCATCAGCGGCGACCTGGAGACCTACATCGAGCTGGCCAAGGGTGAGTCTAACGCCGAACAAAAAGACGAATTGCTGAAGGATTTGGACCGCGAATTGACGTCGGCCGATTCGTACTTAAGCGAACTGGAAACCCGCACGCTGCTTTCCGGCGAGAACGATCACCTGAACGCCATCATGACCATCAAGCCCGGCGCCGGCGGCACCGAATCGCAGGATTGGGCGTCGATGCTCATGCGCATGTACTTGCGATGGGCGGAGCGCAAAGGATTTCGGGCGGATGTGCTGGACGAAGCTCCCGGGGAAGAAGCGGGCATCAAGAACGCCACCATTCAGTTTGCCGGAGAAAACGCCTACGGGCTGCTGGCGGAAGAAACCGGAGTACACCGTCTGGTGCGCATTTCCCCCTTTGACCAGGCGGCGCGACGCCATACGTCATTTGCGTCGGTGTTCGTGATCCCGGAAGTGGACGACCGCATCGAGGTGAACATCAAACCGGAAGATTTGAAGCTGGACACCTTCCGGTCGGGCGGCAAAGGCGGGCAGAACGTCAACAAGGTGGAGACGGCGGTGCGCATCACGCACGTTCCCACGGGAATTGTGGTGGCCTGCCAGATGGAGCGGAGCCAGCACAAAAACCGCGAGATGGCCATGAAGATGTTGCGTTCGAAATTGTACGACCTGGAAATGCAAAAGCGCCGGGAAGAGACCGACAAGCTGGACGAAACCAAACTGGATATTTCCTTCGGCAGCCAAATCCGTTCGTACATCATGCAGCCATACCGGCTGATCAAGGACCATCGTACGAAATTCACGGTGGGCGATGTGGATCGCGTGCTGGATGGGGACCTGGATCCGTTTATCCGTTCCTACCTGATGGCCAAGAAGACCAAAGGCAAAGTGGAGATCCAGGCTGACGAGGCGGACGACGCGGCATAAGGGCCAACATAAGTTTGAATTCCCAGTGCGAACCGTTGGTAAGCGTCAGCCACATAACTAAGGATAAGAAATCCTTACTAACTTCATGGTGAGGATAAGTTCCATTAGGCTGCGGGATAAGAATTACCGATTTGCCAAGGGTCCGCGCCGGTATGCAAAATGCTGGCCATGTCATCCACACCGAATGTGAACCTTTGGACTTCCGCCGAACACGCGCTGAATTATCTGGGACGCGCCGATTCGATCCCGCACCGCGTCGAAGGCGAAGCGGCGCTGTTGGAGTTTTTGCCCGCGCATCCCAAACGCGTGCTGGATTTGGGAAGCGGAGGGGGAAGACTGCTGGGATTGGTGAAAGCAGCGCGGCCGCATGCAGAGTTTGTGGCGCTGGATTTCTCGCAGACCATGCTGGACACGCTGCGGAAAAGCTTCGCGCGGGACCCGCGGGTGAGCGTGGTGGCGCATGATCTTTCGGAGCCCTTGCCGGAATTGGGGAAATTCGACGCGGTGGTGTCGAGCTTCGCGATTCACCATGTGACGCACGAGAGGAAACGCGCGCTGTACCAGGAGATTCACGAGGGGCTGCTGCCCGGTGGAGTGTTTTGCAATTTGGAGCATGTGGCGTCACCGACGGAGCGGCTGCACCTGCAGTTCCTGGAGCAACTGAAAATCGTGTGGGAGCAGGAAGACCCCTCGAATAAGCTGCTGGATTTGCAAGTGCAACTGGATTGGCTGCGGGAAATCGGGTTCGAAGACGTGGACTGCCACTGGAAGTGGCGGGAACTGGCGCTGTTTGTGGGTCTCCGGCCCGCCTAGCGCAGCACCTGATCACCCTGAACTGAGTACGTGAATTCGAATCGCTCGTGGTTGAGCAGCGCTCGCCGTACCCGGTAGTCGCCTTTCTCACTTTCCTATACGATGAAATCAGCTGTAAATTGTCCAATGGCAGGAATGCAGCTGTTGCCGTGGCTTACCAGACCCTAAAACACGAACAGGGCGTGCCCATTAAGGCCTGGGTGAACGGCGTAGCCTTGGAGGATGCGGCACGGAAGGAGTTGGTGAACGTGTCGCAACTGCCGTTCATCTTCCGCTGGGTGGCGGCCATGCCCGACGTGCATTGGGGAATTGGCGCGACCGTCGGCAGTGTGATTCCGACCAAGGGCGCGATTATTCCCGCGGCGGTTGGCGTCGACATCGGCTGCGGCATGATGGCGGTGCAAACAGACCTGAACGCGCGCGATTTGCCGGACAACCTGCACGCGATTCGCACGGCGATTGAGGCCGCCGTGCCGCACGGCCGCACCCATGGCGGAGGCAAAGGCGACAAAGGCGCCTGGCGGGCCATACCGGAAGGCAACGCGGATGCCTGGGGCGAAAGTCTGAAGGGCCGCTACGAAGCGATCCTGGAGAAGCACCCGAAGCTGGACCGCGGCAACCACGCCAATCATTTGGGAACGCTGGGAACCGGCAATCACTTCATCGAAGTGTGCCTGGACGAGGCGGACCTGGTGTGGTTCATGTTGCACAGCGGCTCGCGCGGTGTCGGCAATCGCATGGGCAGCTACTTCATCGAGCTAGCGAAAAAAGACATGGGGCGGCTGCTGGGAAACCTGCCGGACAAGGACTTGGCGTACTTGGAAGAAGGCAGCGAGCATTTTTGCGATTATGTGGAGGCGGTAGAGTGGGCACAGGACTTCGCGAGGACCAATCGGGACCTGATGATGAAACAAATTGTCGAGGCGGTTGGCGAGAGCGGGGAGGTGCGGCCGTTCAGAGCCAACGTGCAGGCCATCAACTGTCACCACAACTACGTGGCGCGGGAGTGGCATTACGGGCAAAACATTTTTGTAACCCGCAAAGGCGCGGTGCGGGCACGCGGGGGTGACCTGGGAATCATTCCGGGAAGCATGGGCGCGCGGTCGTTCATTGTGCGCGGAAAAGGGAACCCGGAGAGTTTCATGAGCTGCAGCCACGGGGCCGGGCGGGCTATGTCGCGCGGGGAAGCGAAACGGCGATTCACGCTGGAGGATCACAAGCGCATGACCGAAGGGGTGGAATGCCGTAAGGACGCCGAGGTGATCGACGAAACTCCGGCGGCCTACAAGCCGATAGAGGCAGTGATGGCGGCGCAAACTGACCTGGTGGAAATTGTGCACACATTGCGGCAAGTGGTGTGCGTGAAGGGGTAGTACGAGCATTGACATTCTGGGACTGATCCGCGGCCTGCGACGGTGCGCCCCCTGGGAAGACCAGGCCCGTGGGGGGGTCCTAAACCTTGCTACTAAGTGGAAAAGTTGCTCCATTCGAGGGCCGGAATCCCCCGTTCGCTGCGAACCTAAGCCTTGGGTAATCAATGCGTTGTTTAGGGCAGACTGCGGTGGTACTCTTGCAAGGGTATTCTTGCGAATCCAAGGTTCTGGGCAATGGAGTGTATCCGGCCCTGCCCGAAGACAAGACAATAGGAGAGCTGTTTTGAGCCAAGCCAAGAGGAATTTCCTGTTTACATCCGAGTCCGTCACCGAGGGTCACCCGGACAAAATTGCCGACCAGATTTCCGATGCGGTGCTCGATGAGGTGATGCGCCAGGACCCCAAAGGGCGGGTGGCCTGCGAAACCCTGGTGACCACCGGGTTGGTGGTGGTGTCCGGGGAAATCACCACCAGCGGACACGTCGATTACGACGAAATAGTGCGCAAGACGGTTCATGACGTGGGCTACAACGATGCGCTGTACGGATTCGATTCGAACACCTGCGCGGTGATGTGTACGGTGAAGCGGCAGTCGCCGGATATTGCCATGGGCGTCGACACCGGCGGGGCTGGGGACCAGGGCTTGATGTTCGGCTTTGCCTGCGATGAGACGCAGGAGTTGATGCCCATGCCCATCCAGTTGGCTCACCGGCTGACGCAACGCCTGTCAGAAGTCCGCAAGAGCAAGAAACTCCCCTTCCTTCGTCCCGACGGAAAATCCCAAGTAACGGTGGAATATCGCGACGGCAAGCCGGCGCGTGTGGAATGCGTGGTGGTGTCCACGCAGCACAGCAACGAGGTTTCCAACGAAGAATTGCACAGCGCCGTCCTGGAGCACGTGATCAAGGCGGTGGTTCCCGCGAATATGTTGGACTCGAAAACGAAGTTCCACATCAACCCAACCGGACGATTTGTGATTGGCGGGCCCATGGGCGATGCCGGGTTGACCGGGCGGAAGATTATCGTGGACACCTATGGCGGCTACAGCCGTCACGGCGGCGGGGCATTTTCGGGCAAGGACCCGTCCAAGGTGGACCGCTCGGCATGCTACATGGCGCGCTACATTGCGAAGAATATCGTGGCGGCGGGATTGGCATCGCGCGCCGAAGTGCAACTGGCGTATGCGATCGGCGTGGCCGAACCGGTCTCTGTAATGGTCGATACCTTTGGAACCGGCACGATCCCGGAGGAGAAGATTACCCAATTGGTTCGCGAGAATTTCTCGCTGACGCCGAAGGCGATTATCGAAACATTGGATTTGCGGAGACCGGTGTACAAGGCCACGGCCGCTTATGGGCACTTCGGCCGGACCGGACCCGGTTTCACCTGGGAGCGCACGGATCGCGCGGAAGCGCTGCGGAAAGCCGCGGGAAGCAGCGCGGTCGCAGAAGTAGTCGCGCAGCGCTAAGACCAAAAACAAACAGCTAAGCCGGACGAACCATAGCGCGAGACCTAGAGTGCGCGTGCCGGTCAAAACAAAACATTCGGTGGAATACAGATTCAGACCTGAAAGGTGAGGAGAGCAAGAATGGCTACGGCGGAACTAAAGAAGGGCGATGTAAAGGATATCGGGCTGGCCGATGCCGGCAAACGCAAGATCGAGTGGGCGGCACAGCAGATGCCGGTGCTGCAGCAGATTCGCAAACGCTTCATCAAGGAGCAGCCGTTGAAAGGTTTACGCGTTTCCGCGTGCTTGCACGTGACCAGCGAAACCGCCAATCTGATGATCACCCTGCGCGATGGAGGCGCGGACGCGGTGTTGTGCGCATCGAATCCGCTGTCCACCCAAGACGAAGTGGCTGCGGCGTTGAACCGGGACTACAACATCCCCACCTACGCGATCAAAGGCGAGGACAACGAAACTTATTATCAGCACCTGCAGGCGGCGCTGGAGCACAAACCGCAATTCACCATGGATGATGGCTGCGATTTGGTGACCATGCTGCTGACCAAGCGCCAGGACTTGGTGGCCAATGTCATCGCCGGAACCGAAGAAACCACCACCGGGGTGATCCGGCTGCGCGCCATGTCCAAGGACGGCACGCTGAAGTATCCGATCATCGCCGTGAACGACGCGATGACCAAGCACTTTTTCGACAACCGCTACGGCACGGGGCAATCCACGTTGGACGGCGTGATTCGCGCCACCAATGTGCTGATCGCAGGATTGAAGGTGGTGATTGCCGGTTATGGCTGGTGTGGCCGTGGCGCGGCGATGCGCGCCAAAGGGCTGGGCGCGGACGTCATCATCACGGAAATTGATCCGGTGAAAGGCATCGAGGCGGTCATGGATGGATTCCGGGTGATGCCCATGGCCGAAGCGGTGAAGGAAGGCGACGTTTTCATTACCGTTACCGGAAACAAGAACGTGATTCGCCGGGAACATTTCGAAGCGATGAAGAGCGGAGCGATCGTGTGCAACTCCGGGCACTTCAATGTGGAGATCGAGCTGCCGGCGCTGGAGAACATGGCCTCGGGCAAGAAAGAGGTGCGGCCGCTGGTGGATGAATTCTTGCTCAAAGATGGGCGAAAGATTTACCTGATTGCCGAAGGAAGATTGGTGAACCTGGCGAGCGCAGAAGGTCATCCGGCGGCGGTGATGGATATGAGCTTCGCGAACCAGTCGCTGGCGGCGGAATACCTGGTGAAACACCACAAGGAGATGAAGCCGCAAGTGTACGTGGTACCCGAGCATCTGGACCGGGAGATCGCGCGGTTGAAGCTGGAGTCGATGGGGCATCGGCTGGATAAGCTGACCGCGGAGCAGGAACAGTATCTGGCTTCGTGGCAAGAAGGCACGTAAGCGGGGGTGGCGCAACCCGCGATGTGAGGCAAACCACCGAGGAAACACTCCAGGCCGTGATACTTGAGTGGGGCGTCCTGAATTTTCGGGCGCCCCAAATTTTTTGGCGGGAACTATGTGGGACTACTGCGGACAGGCTTTGGAAACGGCGCGATTGCGGGGTGCAACCTACGCCGACGTGCGGGTGATGCACTTGCGCCAGCGCGACCTGACCACGAAAAACGGGCTGGTCGGCACTCTGGGACAGAACGAGTCCATCGGTTTGGGAATTCGCGCCGTGGCCAATGGAGCCTGGGGATTTGCGGCCACGGATCAACTGACCCGCGAAGGTGTGTCGGCTTGCGCGGCGCAGGCGGTGGCTATTGCGCGTTCCTCGGCGCTGGCGAAGAAAGAAAATGTGCAGTTGGCGCCCGAAGGGACGTACGTGGATAGCTGGGTGGGGCCTTGCCAGAAGGACCCGTTCGAAATTCCGCTGGAAGGCCAGTTGGATTTGCTGTTGGCGGTGGACGCCGCGATGCGCAAGGTGAAGGGCGTTACGTTGTCGGAAACCGACATGCAATTTCGCAAGATCGATACATGGTTCGCGTCCAGCGCCGGTTCGAAGATTCACCAGAGGCGCGTGATCTCGGGATGCGGGATCGTGGCCACGGCGTTCCAGGAAGACGGCCTACAGAAGCGCTCCTACCCAAACAGCTTTGGCGGGCAGCACGTGCTGGGCGGGTACGAGCTGATCGAATCGATGGAATTGCTGCGGCATGCGGCGCGGGTCGGAGAAGAGGCCGTGGCGCTGCACAGCGCGGAGCAGTGCCCGGAAAGGAACGGCACGCTGATTTTGTGCGGCAGCCAGCTGGGACTACAGATTCACGAATCGATAGGCCATCCCATAGAACTGGACCGCGTGCTGGGGCAGGAAGCCAATTTTGCGGGCACCAGCTTTCTGACCTTGGATCAGTTACACAAGCTGCGCTACGCATCGCCGATCGTCAATGTGGTTGCCGATGCGCGGATCACGCATGGCGCGGGGCTGGGCACGTTTGCTTACGACGACGAAGGCGTCCCGGCACAGCGCATCGACGTGATCAAGGATGGCGAATTCCACGGGTATCTTTCCAGCCGCGAGACGGCTCACCTGATTGGATTGCCGCGTTCGGGCGGCACCGTGCGGACGGAAGGCTGGAACCGCTTGCCGATGATCCGGATGACCAACGTCAGCATACTTCCCGGGCAGTGGACGCTGGAGAATCTAATCGCGGATACGGATGAGGGCATCCTGATGGACACCAACCGGTCGTGGTCGATTGACGACCGGCGGTATCAGTTCCAGTTTTCGACGGAAATTGGCTGGGAAATCAAGGGTGGAAAGAAAACGCGCATGCTGAAGAACCCCAGTTACAGCGGGATTACTACGGAGTTCTGGAATTCCTGCGATGCGGTGTGCAACGCGGAGGAATGGGCCTTGTGGGGCACTCCGAATTGCGGCAAAGGTCAGCCTATGCAGGTGATGGGAACCGGGCACGGGGCCGCCCCGGCGCGCTTTCGGAGTGTGACCATCGGCAAGGCGTTTGCCAAACAATGAAGCCGCCACTCAGGCAAGGGCGTTCGGAGAGCGGTGCGCGGGGGGCCGGCGCGTTGCGGCCGGAACGGGAGCTGCGCCAGATTGCCGCGACGATTTTGCGGCTGGCCAAACAGCGCGGAGTACCCGAGACCGAAGTTCACATTGACGAAACCATTCAGGCCCTGACGCGATTCGCCAACAACACCATTCATCAGCATGTTGCGGAACATGGCGTGGCCGTGTCGATTCGCACGGTGGCGGACGGACGCACGGCTCGGGTCACCACCAACCGCGTCGATGAAGACTCGCTGCGGTCGGCCATCGATGATTGCCTCTCCCTGGCGGAGCACCAGCCCAAGGATGCAAAGCTCCTGCCCATGATTGGCAAGCAAAATTACCGGCGGGTTCGGCACTTCTTTCCGGCTACCGCGGCACTGACGGCGGAAGATCGAGCACGCGCGGTGAAGAGCGCTTGCGAATCTGCGGAAAAGCAAGGGCAAGTCGCCGCGGGCATTTTCTCCAGCGGGCAACAGCAAAGCGTGTTGGTCAATTCGCGCGGGCTGGCCGCCGCGTACCGGCAGACTCACGCAACGTTTTCGATCACCATGCAGCAGGGTTCGGCAGCGAGTTGGGCGAAAGGCAACTCTGGAGATGTGCGGCAATTTGATCCCGCGAAGCTGACGCAAACCGCCAGCGAAAACGCGGCGCGAGCGGAGCATCCGGCGGAACTCCAGCCAGGGCGATTCACGGTGATCCTGCAGCCGGCGGCGGTGCTGGACCTGGTGGGCTTCCTGTTTTACGACTTTGCGGCCACGGCGGTAGCCGACCAACGCTCGTGCTTCTCAGGCCGGGTGGGCAAGGCAATTCTGGGCAAGAACATTACCATCACGGATGATGTCTACCATCCGCAGCAACTCGGGGCGCCGTTTGATGGCGAAGGAGTGCCTCGCCAGAAGGTGGCGCTGGTGGAGCGGGGCGTGGTGCAGAGACTGGTATATTCGCGGCGTTCCGCAAAGCACGACGGAACCAGGCCGACCGGGCATGGATTCCCACTGCCCAACGAGTATGGGGAAGCTCCGATGAACCTGGTGATCGACGGCGGGCAAAAGCCGGTCGAAGAGATGGTAGCGTCGACGGAGCGGGGATTGCTGGTCACCCGGCTGTGGTACATCCGCGAGGTGGACCCGTACGAGAAGATCATGACCGGGATGACCCGGGACGGGCTGTACTTGATCGAAAAGGGCAAAATCGCGGGGGCGGCCAAGAATTTTCGATTCAATCAATCGATTCTGGAAATGTTACGGAATGTTGAAGAGCTGGGTCCGGCCTGCCGGGCGACCGGTGAGGAAGCCTTCGAAATGGTGGTTCCGCCAATGAAAATCCGGGAATTTCACTTCAGCGAAGCCACGAAGTTTTAAAGTAGTTAGGCCCGATCGAGCCCGCACAAAACCGATGCATGGCAGAAAAATTCTGCATTGTACATTCGGCGGCAGCGCCACTATTACACTAATATGTGTAGGAGTTCCCAACGGAGTCCCAGGTCGCCGTACCCTAACTGGGGGCACCCGGACCACGACGCCTGCGGCACTGGATTTATCGCGCAGTTGGGCGGTCCCCCCACCCACGACGTCCTGACCTATTCCTTACAAGCGCTGGAACGGCTTACCCACCGCGGGGGTGTCGATGCCGATGGCGCCAGCGGCGATGGCGCAGGCTTGCTGACCAGTGTGCCCGCCGAGTTTTTCCGCGCGCAAGCCCGTGAAGAGAAAATCAACCTGGATGAGCTGTTCGGCGTGGGCATGTTGTTTGCTCTGCCTACGCGGATCGGAGATGCGCGCCGCGCGATCGAGGATTCCATCGGCCGTAGCAAGCTGCGGTTGGTGGGATGGCGTCGCGTGCCCACCAATTCCAATGCGCTGGGACAGCGCGCCTTCGAAACGCTGCCGGAGATTTGGCAATTCTTCATCGAGCCGACCAGTGCCAGGAACGGCGGCGCTAATTTCGCGGCCAAGTTCGAACGTGCTCTGGCGCTGTTGCGCAAGCGCGCGGAGCGAGCGCTGCCGGAGCGCTGTTACCTGTGTTCGCTTTCTTCGCGAACGGTTGTGTATAAGGGGTTGCTGACTCCCTGGCAATTCCCGCGGTTTTACGAGGATTTGCGCAGCAGCGATTTCGCGGTGCGATTCGCGATTTTCCACCAACGCTACTCCACCAACACCGAACCCTCATGGCAGCTGGCCCAGCCGTTCCGCTACGTAGCGCATAACGGCGAAATCAATACGGTGATCAGCAATCGCCGGTGGCTGCGCGCGCGCGAACGGGAAATGCGCAAGCGCATCGGAGTGGGGAAGTGGTTCCGGCTGCTGGAGGAAAGAGTCAGCGATTCGGCGAGTTTCGATAATGCGCTGGAGCTGAAGCTGCTGGAAGGCAAAAGCGTGGAAGCGGCTATGCTGGCGCTGGTGCCGCCGGCATTTTCGCAGGACCCGTTTTTGTCGCCGGATGTGCGCGCGGCGCTGGAAGCCTTGTCGCGCGAAGGGGAGCCGTGGGATGGTCCGGCGGCGCTGGTGTTCAGCGACGGCATTTCGGTGGGAGTAAAACTGGATCGCAATGGACTGCGGCCGATGCGCTATACGGTGACCCACGATGGGCTGGTGATCGCGGGTTCGGAAACGGGCTTGTTGGATTTGGAGGAAGGGCGAGTAGCTGAACGGCATCGCCTTGGTCCCGGAGAGATGCTGCTGGCCACGCCACAAATGGGGTCGTTGTTGCGGTGGCGGGAGCTGCTGAAAAGCGTAACCGCGCAGATTCCGCGGAAGGCGCTGACGCGCTCCAGCGTGTTGCGCCTGGACAATAGCAGCGGGCGCCCACCGATGGTTCACCCCAAGCGCGTGGCCGCCGCCGCGGGTTGGTCCGACGATCAATACAAGATATTGTTCCGGCCGTTGCTGACCGGCAAGGAAGCCGACTGGAGCATGGGCGACGACGCGCCTCCCGCGTTCCTGTCAATGCTGCACCGCCCGTTGTGGGATTACTGCAAGCAGCGGTTCGCGCAGGTGACCAATCCTCCGATTGATCCGCTACGCGAAGCGCACGTGATGTCGCTCGAAGTGCCGCTGGGCCACGGACACTTTTTGGCCAGCCCCATCTTGACCGCCGCGGAACTGAACTCGCTGACCACCGAACTGTGGCCGGTGCAGAGCATCGATTTTACGTTCTCTTCCACCCTGGGAGTCCCGGGTGCCCGCCGCTGTTTGACTCAGTGCAAAACTACCCCTCTGAGTGGCGACGAAATCCCGGGGCTCCTCCTCCTTTCCGATCGCGGAATCGGGGCGGAACGAGCGGCTTTGCCGGCGTTGCTGGCGGCGGCGAGCGCTTGGAAGAGCCTGGTTAGCCAGGGACTGGCGGATGTGCCGCTAGTGGTCGAAAGCGCGCAAATTTTTGAAACACACCACGTGGCCATGCTTTTGGCGGCCGGCGCCAGCGCGGTCGTGCCGTATCTGGCGGAAGAATTCGCGGAAACGGAAGAAGCCGGCGGGTTCGAGAAAGTTCGCAAAGGAATGCTGGCGGGCCTGCGCAAAGTTCTTGCGCGCATGGGCATTTCCACGCTGGCCAGCTACCGCAATAGCCATTTGTTTGAGCTGTTAGGGTTGGACGAAGACATTTGCCGCGAATATTTCGAGGATGCGGCGCGCTATCCCGGCTCGAAGACGTTGGATTTGCTGCTGCAGGACTACCTGCACATGCACCAGGCGGGGTACGGGGGAGCGGGTGAGGAGCTTGCGGATCACGGGCTGTACCGCTTCCGCAAAGGAGCCGAACTGCACGCCACTTCGCCGGAACTGGTGCGGCGCATGCACGCGCACGTGCGCAAACCGGAACAGGGGAATTACGGCGCCTTCGAACAGTTGGCTAAATCCGAAGGGCCCACCTTCCTGCGCGACTTGCTGGAAATGTTGCCGGAGCAGCCCATCGCCATCGAGGATGTCGAGCCGTTGGAGTCGATCCTGGCGCGATTCAGCACCCAGGCGATGTCGCTGGGGTCACTCAGCCCCGAAGCGCACAAAACCCTTTCGATGGCCATGAATCAATTGGGCGCGCGAAGCAACGCCGGAGAAGGCGGAGAAGACAGCGAGTTCTATAAAACTCCCGGATCTTCGAACAAGATCAAGCAAGTTGCCTCGGGGCGCTTCGGCGTCACCGCGGAATATCTGGTGCGCGCCGAAGAGCTGGAAATCAAGATGGCCCAGGGTTCGAAACCAGGCGAAGGCGGACAACTTCCGGCGCGCAAGGTGACCGAATACATCGCGCGCATTCGTCATGCCACGCCAGGCACGCCGCTGATTTCGCCGCCGCCGCACCACGATATATACAGCATCGAGGATCTGGCGCAGTTGATACACGATTTGCGCGCCGTGAATCCCAAAGCGCGCATCGGCGTAAAGCTGGTTTCCGGCACCGGTGTGGGCGTAATCGCAGCGGGTGTGGCCAAGGCCGGAGCCGACGTGATCACCATCAGCGGGCACAATGGAGGCACGGGCTCTTCGCCGCTCACCTCCATCAAGAACACCGGTTTGCCGTGGGAGATTGGATTGCGCGAGACCCACGAAACCCTGTTGCGGGCGGGCCTGCGTTCACGCGTCAAGCTTCGCGTTGACGGCGGCTTGCGGTTTTCGCGGGATGTCTTGATCGGGGCCACGCTGGGTGCCGACGAATTTGGCTTTGGAACCGCCGCGCTGGTGGCCATCGGTTGCGTGATGGCGCGGCAGTGTCACCTGAATACCTGTCCCGTAGGCATTGCCACGCAGGACGAAACTTTGCGCACGCGCTTCAATGGCAAACCGGAAATGGTGGTCGCGTACTTCCGCTCGCTGGCTGAGGAGATTCGTAAAGGGCTGGCGCAACTGGGCGTGCGCTCGCTGACGGAACTGCGCGGCTGGTACGACCGGTTGGAAACCAAGTCGGGTCTGGACGCGTTGTTGGTTATTCCTGTTTCCATGCCGGTGCGGGTGCTTCCGCAGCAGAGCTCGGCGCTGGATGGCGGAGTGGAAGAGACGGAATTGTCGTTCGAACATGCCAAACTGCCCGGCCCCGGTTCACCGGCGATCCACAATTTCCACCGCAGCATTGGGGCGCACTTCAGTGGCGAGCTCATGACGCAGCGATTGCGGCACCAGGAGGCTCCGGCAGACGTTCGTGAATTTCTGGGAACCGCCGGACAAAGTTTCGGCGCGTTCCTCACCACCGGCCTGACGTTGAAGCTGACGGGCGAAGCCAACGATTACGTGGGCAAGGGGCTGTCGGGTGGCACAGTTGTGATTCGCGCAGGCCACAACGCCTCCAAGCGCGGCGACGTGCTGGCAGGGAACACCGTGCTCTATGGCGCGACAAGCGGCCGCCTCTATGTTGCCGGGCAAGCCGGCGAACGATTCGCGGTAAGGAATAGCGGAGCCACGGCGGTGGTCGAAGGCGTGGGCCAGCACGGCTGCGAATACATGACGGGAGGCATCGTTGCGGTTCTGGGTCCCGTGGGCCTGAATTTTGGGTCGGGCATGACCGGCGGGCTGGCGTACCTGTGGCGCAGCGAAATGGAATATGTGCTGAACCAGGAATTCGTGCAGGCGCACGAACTGGAGCCCGACGAAGAGCACCGGCTGCGCCTGTTGCTGGAAGCGCACGTGGCGCACACGGACAGTCCGGTGGCATCGCGGCTACTGCTGCGCAAGGCGCTGCCCTTGGTGCGCATTCAGCCGATCCACTTCCAAGGAACGGTGCAAAGCGCGTGGCATGGCGCGATCGATCTGGTCTCGGAAAGCGTGCCGGCACAGGCCCTGAACTTCGTGGAGATTCCGGAGAGCCCAACTCCGAACTATGCCTGAGCGCCCGGGAAAACTTTTTCCTGACCACAAATCCGTTATATTCTTGGCGTACTCACCTGGGTTGAGCTTATGGACTTTGACCAACTAACTACCTTTGTGCAAGTAGCAAAGTTAAAGAGCTTCTCGAAAGCGGGCCAGAAGGTGTTTCGTTCGCAATCGGCGGTGAGCGCGCAGATCCGCCAGTTGGAACAGGCGTACCACGCGAAACTGCTGGATCGCTCCGCGAAGTCGGTGGAACTGACGCCGGCCGGAGAAGTATTGTTCGAATTTGCCGAGCGGCTGTTGCGCCTGCGCGATGAATCCATGCAAGTGGTGGCGGATCGCGGCAATGTGGTGCAGGGCCCGGTGACCTTCGGGGCCAACGAAGCGACCTGCCTGTATCTGCTGCCCGACATATTGGCGGAATTTCAGCGGCGCTACCCGTTGGTGCACATCAGCATCTACCGCAATTTCAGCCACAAGATTTTGCAGCGGCTCGAGGAAGGATCGCTGGATTTGGGCATCGTGACGTTGCCGCTGAAGTCCCCGAACCTGAAGATGCATGTGATCAATCGCGACCGCTTGCGGTTTTTCGTGAGCAGCAAAAATGCGCTGGCGCAGCGCGCGCATGTGACCCTGGACGAGATTGCCGCGGCGCCGCTGATTTTCCCCAAGACCGGATATACGCGCCAGGTGTTGGACAAGCTGTTCCGCCCGCACCGTTCGCGGCTGCGCATTGCCATGGAACTCCCCAGCATCGGCATGATCAAAACCTTCGTGGCTGCCGACGTGGGCATTTCGATCATCAGCGAAAGTTTCGCGCGCGATCAGGTGAAGAGCGGCGAGGTAAAACTGCTGAACGTCGAGGGCGTGGATCTGTACCGAGAACTGGCTCTGGTGTATCGGCGGGATCGCAGCTTGCCGCGCGCGGTGCAATCGCTGATCACCATGATTCGCGAGAACCGCAAGCTGCAAGAATCGGCAGCTGCGGCCAGCTGAGTTTCAGAAATTAGAAAATGGAAATTTCGGGTAGCGCGGTGACCCTGTAGGTTCTGAGTTTTGAGTCGTAAGTTTGAGGTGCTACCGCCTACTTGCCGCTGAAGTCCAACTTAAAACTTAGAACTTAAAACTCACCCACTACTTCACATTAAATTCCATGCTGGCGATGGCCCGAGCGATCACGTTTTCCTGAATCTGGATCAGATCGGTATCGGCAAAGGTCATCCCCAGCACAGTCAAATACTCCTGGCCGTGCGCCACCACCGAAAGCGTCCCGGACCAGTCGTGTTCATCGGCGAGGCCGTGATACTGGTATTCGATGGCCGGCAGGCCACCCACCACGGTTTTGCGTTGCGCCACCAGCCGGTAATTGTCATAGGCCTCATGGAGGCGCGACTCCACCGCCTGCGCCGTTTTCTCCAGGGAGTCCTTGGACTCTTCGCGCCCCACAACCAGCAGAGTGGATTCGTTGGGTGTGCCCATGGCAACGATGGCATTAGGCAGGGTCTGCCCGGCGCCGTCGATGATCTGCCAGCTCGGAGCTTTATACATGCGGAAGGCGAACTCGTGGTTGATGTACTGGTTGCCCTGAATTTCTTCGCGATTGGCCGGGGGTTGTTCTTGAGGAGGAGGCGGTGGGGTGGCGGCGATGGCCAAAGTAGCTTTGGGCATGGGCATGGTGGTCTTCAGAATGGGTGCCCTGGTGTCCAGTGCGGTCTTGTTGGCGACGGGAATTTCGGGGCGGACGCTAGTGTTGGTCAGGATAGCGGCAGCTTTTTCCTTTTTGGAAGGCTCCGCGGAGGCGGGCCTGGTTTCGCTTGGAGGTAAGGATTTGGAAGGCGCGTCGGTTTTGGCCGCAGCGGGCTGGTCGGCCGAATCGGGAATGATGGAAGCGATCTTGTCCTTCTCCACCAGCACGTAGCCGAAGTCGGTTTTGACGCGGAACATGTTGTCTTCGTAACCGACGATCACGCCGTAGAGCTTCTTGCCATCCTTCAGGCGAATTTCGTCGGCCGAAGCGCTGCTGGCGCACAATGCGGCAATGGCCAACAGAAGCAGGCTCAGGGCCAGTGTTTGCCGGTGGGTGGTGCGCATGGAGGAAGTATGCGGCGGGCGAGGAGCAGCCGCAAGCTGCGCGCTCGGCCCGGTGTCGCCTGAGCCACTCCCGGCAGGTCAGGCAGGTCCGGTGCAGCTCATTAACGGGTGGCGGGCGGTTCGGGAGAGCCCGAAGGCAATGGAACCGGCGCCACCCGTTTCCCGTTTCCTCTACCAGGGCGCAGTATAGGCGAATAAAAAGCGAAATGTCAACGGCCTTTTGCGGCCCCAACCCATCCCTTCCGCGCAAAGCTGTACCCCAATTCCGCGCAACGTGATAAAAGCATTTGCTACTTCCTAGGGCCCCAGCGGTGTTCCCAAACCATTCAGGGGAATTGCCATGAAGCTTCAATCCCTTCCCGGCGCGGTTTTGTGGATGACCGTTTCCTTGTTCCTGCTCCCAACCCCGCTACTTCGAGCGCAAGAAAGCAGCGCGCCCGCCCCCGCGGAGAAACAGCAGCCCTTCGTCTTTTCGCCGGATACCGTGATTTACGTCAGCGATTTCGAGCTGGATGCGGAGAATTTCCAGGCCGACGAAGGACGCACCAAGATTGTGCAGCGCCCGGGGCTGATCGAAGGGCCGAGACAGCGAGCGCACGATTCGGCTACCCAGGCGAAGAAAATGGTGGACCTGATGTCCGCCAGCATTGTGTCGGATCTGAAGAAGGCGGGCTATAAGGCGGAACGACTGGCCGGCACGGATACCCAGCCCGCCACGGGAGTGTGGGTCCATGGCGTGTTTACAGAACTGGACGAAGGCAACCGGATTCACCGGGCGGTAATCGGCTTCGGCTCGGGTGAGGCGAAAATGCAGCTGTATGTGACCATGAATGACCTGTCGCGCCCCGGCCAGCCTTTGTACAGTACTACTGAGAGTGGCGACAGTGGGAAGAAACCGGGCGCGGCGATTACCCTGAACCCGTATGCGGCGGCGGCCAAATTTGTGATGGAGAAAAATGCCCCGGAAAAGGCGGTGAAGAAGACCGCCTCGGAGATATCCAAGGACTTCATCCAGCATCTAAAGGAGCACGAAGCCGCGATGGTGAGCAAGTAGCCACGGGAGCGGCGGCAAGCCCTACGTTCAGAAGAGTCCCCGTTTCTGTACGGTGCAACCCGAGTGGCATTTCAAGGCTGGAAACTGGCCTTCGGTGCAATTGTGTGCCGCAAGCGGCTTGTTATGCTGAAAACGTGCTGGAAACGCGGATGAGACGAATTCGCAAGGCGCTTATCGGGATTCTGATCTGCGGCGTAATTGGCACCGCGGCAGGGCCAATTGCCGCCGACGAGCGGCCAAAGCCGGTTTCCAACGACACGGCGTTGTCGGATGCGATTTGCCCGATTGTTTACCCGCTGGATGAATCGCCGGGCGAGCGCGGCTTCCATTACTTGTTTTACGGGAACGGATTTTTCATCAACGAACAGGGCTATTTGCTGACCGCGGCGCACGTGCTGAGCCAGCTAACGGATGTGCAGCCGTATATCGTGTTGCGCTTGCCGATGGCGCCGCCTGCGCTGCTGAAGACCACGGTGGTGGCGGTGGATCAGGATCATGATGTGGCGCTGCTGCGGGCCACGCCCAACCCGTTTCAGGGCAAATATCAGGTGCGATTTCTGCCGTTGGCGGTAGCGCGACCGGCGGCGACACAAGCAGTGCTTGCGGCGGCCTTGCGGCCTTCGCGATTAAAGGATCCGCACACCTACGATGCGTTTTTGGAGGATCGGCCGGCGGGCGAGGTGCTCGAGTACGAGTTTTCGGAACTGGACAAGGGGCGCGCCGACACGGAGCTGCTGCTGTTCAGCCATGGAGTGCTGCTGGGAGACAGCGGGGCGCCGCTGGTTTCCGCGGAGACCCAGGCGGTGGTTGGTCTGGTGGAAGGGCGCTGGTTGCGGGCAGATGCGGCAGCCATGGCGACGGTAGTGGCGCACTCCGCCAGCGGAGTGGCGGCGGCCGTGCCGATTCACTATGCGATTCCGGTGTTGCTGGGAAACGGAGTGGCGTGGCACGAAGCGGCTGATGCCAGGATAGTACACGCGCCAGATCCGGCGGAATCGCCAAGCGGCGCGCCGGTTCCGTTGTCCTTGGTGTCGGCGCCGTATCCATCGCAGGGACTGGAAGGCGGCGAGGTGGTGCTGGACGCGCAACTCGATGACCAAAGCAAAATCGGCGACGTTAAGGTGTTCGCCGGGGATCCGCCGTTTCTCGATAAGGTTTTAAGTGCAATACATAGCTGGACGTTTCGGCCCACGCGCAGTAATGAAGCTGCGCACCGACGCATGGGGATTCTCTTCCAGTTTGCGCGACCCGGTGGGCTGGCGGCGAAGAGCGCGCTACGACATTATGAGATGCCGCGCGACGACGCGGCCGATCGTCCCGCGTTGCCCATGGTGACCAAGGAACCGGAAGCTTTGGCGGTTTCCAACGCGGACGCGAGCGTGATTGTTTCCGTGCACATTGACGCGCAGGGCATGGCGGGGGCGATGGAAGTTCTGCAAGACCCAGATTCGCTGGCGCCTGTGGTCACTGCGTCTATTCGCGAATGGCAATTCAGTCCCGCCAAGCGCAAGGGAACGAACTGCGATTCCACGATGATGGTGGTGATCATCCCGCGGCACCACGCCACTGCCATTCAGGTACGCGGCGCCGGGCAAACCATTGATATGGATCAATAGAAGCGAAGGATTAGCGTCGATTATTTTTTGTGTTTGTTTTGTTTCTTTTTCGACCGATTTGCGTCAGTTGCCTGCAGTTCAGGGCGGGCGTGAGCTTTCCAGAAGGATTCGACGGCGCCGTCGGCAAGCCATTCCTGGCTTACGCTCGGGCCGAAAATGTGGCGGTACATCATCGGGCCGAGCAACAACGCCACACCGAGGTCTTCGTCCAGCACCGCCGGAAAAATGCCGCGATTCATCCCGCGGCGCAGCAGCGTTTTGAGGCCGGTACGCGCGCGGTCCATCACCCAGGTCCTCCACGCCCTCCCAAATTGCGCGTTCTTGGCCGCATACGCCACCAGATGCGGAGTCAGCCTTTGCAAGACATCTGCCTTCTGGCGCGACGGTTCGTAGCGCAAGAACTCTTTCAAATCGGCTTTCAAGTCACCACTGTCGGCTTCCAGCGGCCCTTCATCCAGCAGATGCACATGCATCAACACGTCCAGGCACAACGCGTCTTTGTCGGCCCAATGTTTGTAAATGGTGGCTTTGCTGACGCCGGAAGCAGCGGCAATGGCGTCCACGCTGGTGGCATCAAGGCCGCGCTGGGCAAACAGACTGGTTGCCGTGTCGAGGACTTTGTTGTGCGCTCGCTGGCTGAGTCCGCGGGACATGCGCTAAATCTCGATCTTCGAGAAGCGCCAGGCTCCCAAGCACAACAGCGCAATCGCCAGAACGCCAAGAACGATGGCGTCCACGATCGTCCCGAAGTGGCCCGCACCGATCATCACCACCCGCAGGCCGTCCACTCCGTAAGAAAGCGGATCGAGGCCGGTGACAAAGGCCAGCGCTTTGGGCAGGTTATTCAGCGGGAACAACGCTCCTGACAAAAAGAAAATTGGCAGCACCAGAAAATTCATGATCAGCTGAAACCCCTGCATGTCCTGCAGCCCGGATCCGATCGCGGTGCCCAGAGCCGCAAACACAATGGCAATCATGGCCATGAATACCAGTGCGAGGGGCAACGTCGCAAAACTCACCGGCCGGAATCCCACAATCAGGCAAACGACCAGGATCAACAGGCCTTGCAAAATAGCCACCGTTGCTCCCCCCAGCGTCCGGCCGATCATGATGCGAATGCGCGGCACGGGCGCGACTAACGTCTCCTTCAGAAATCCGAACTGGCGATCGAACAGCAAGGCAATCCCGGAAAACACCGAAGTGAATAGCACCGCCATACCGATGATCCCCGGGGCCATGAACTGCAAATAACTTCCGCCGCCGGCTTTCTGGAACACCGCCCCAAACCAAACCCCAGAACCAGCAAGTACAACAGCGGCTGCCCCAGCGACGCGACGATTTGTACCCGGGACCTGCGGTACTTTCTCACTTCACGCAGCCACAAGATAAAAATCGTGCTCATCGGCGTGCTCCTCCGCGCCACATTCTGGCCATCTGCCGAAGCTGATCGGTGGAAGTCGCCGCCTCTTCGCGAATGGTCGATCCGGTCAGCGCCAGAAGAGCTTCTTCCAGGGTTTGCGTGTTGGTTTGCTGCTTGAGCTGCGCCGCGGTGCCGATGGCCACGATTTTGCCATGGTCGATGATCGCGATGCGGTCGGCCACGCGGTCCGCTTCCTCCATGTAGTGCGTGGTCAGAAAAACGGTGACGTGATCCGTTTCGTTCTGGCGCTTCACGTGGGTCCACAGCTGATTACGGCTTTGCGGATCGAGGCCCAGCGTCGGCTCGTCGAGAAACAGGATTCTTGGCGTGTGCAGGAATCCCCGGGCAATTTCCAGGCGCCGCCGCATTCCGCCGGAAAACGTCTTAACGAGAGCGTCTTTGCGGTCCCACAATTCGAACAGCTTCAGCAGCGTTTCGCTTTTCTCGCGGCGGATTTTTCCCGGCACGTGATACAGCACGCCGTGCAGCTCCAGGTTTTCCCAGGCGGTGAGGTCCTGATCGAGGCTGGGATCCTGAAAGACGATGCCAAAGCGCTTGCGGACCTCGTTTTCGTGGGTCATCGGATCCAGGCCGTCAACCTCCACGGTTCCGCTGGTGGCTTTCAAAAGTGTAGTGAGCACTTTGATGGTGGTGGTTTTGCCGGCTCCGTTGGGACCGAGAAAGGCGAAGATTTCCGCTTTGGGAACTTCGAACGAAATGTTGTCGACGGCGGTGAAATCGCCGAATTTCTTGACCAAATTTTGCACGCGAATCATTCGGGAGCCCCCAGCGCAAAGCGCAGACGTGAATACTAAACGGTTTAGTTTAGTTTGTCAAGGCCGAATGTTCCCGCGGGACGCGCCGCCGCACCAGCTTTTGGGCACTCGTGAGCCATTTGTGGCGCACAGAACCCGACGGGAATAGAAGTAGCTTTTGAAGTTTATCCGGCCGCAGCCGTGATCGCCGCGAACCTTCTATTTTCACCGTGGCTATGTTTTGAACACGAAGGTGCGCAGGCTATAGAACAGAAAGCCGGAAAGCATCATGGCGACGGGAAGCGTCAGAACCCAGGCGAGCGCCAGGTTGCGCACCGTGCTCATTTGCAAGCCGGATTGATTGGCCAACATGGTGCCGGCCACGCCGGAGGATAGCACGTGGGTAGTGCTTACCGGCAAACCCAGTCCGTCGGCGGCTCCAATGGTAGCCATAGCGGTGATTTCGGCGGCGGCTCCCTGCGCATAGGTCAGGTGGCTCTTGCCGATCTTCTCGCCCACGGTAACGACGATGCGCTTCCATCCAACCATGGTGCCCAGACCTAAAGCCAGGGCGACCGCGACCTTGACCCACAGGGGAATGAAGCGGGTGGCGCGATCGATGTGGCCTTTGTAATTTTTCAACACCGCCACGTCGGTTGCCGCCAAGGCCGGCTTGCCGGATTTCTGCATCAACCGGAGAGCCTCACTGACCAGGTACATATCGTTGCGGAAGTTGCGCACCTGGGTGCGGGGAACCTGGGAGAGTTCCTTGAATTGAGCCAATTCCGTGCCGATATCGTTGATCATGGCGCGCAGGGCCAGCATGGTATTGGGAGTGAATTCTTTGGTGCGAATGAAGGTGGTCAGGTCTTCGCGAGGATCACCCACCACAGCGGAGGCTTCCACGTACTTGCCCACGGTGTCGGCGGCCTGGCGGGAAACGGCCACGAAGTCCTGCGACTGCCGCGTGGTGACCGCGTGGTTCAAAGCGTAAGTGGTGGGGACGGTGCCGATCAGAATCAACATGATCAGGCCCATGCCTTTTTGGCCGTCGTTGGAGCCGTGAAAGAAGCTCACGCCGGTGCAGGTCAGGATTAACAGGCCGCGAATCCAAAACGGCGGTGGCTCCGTGCCCTTGGGAGCTTCATAGAGCTTCTTCTCTTTCACGATGGCCTTGACGGTTATAAAGAGCAGCGCCGCCAGCATGAAGCCGAAGATGGGCGAGAGCAGCAAGGACTTGCCGATATTGGCGGCCTGTGCCCAGTCCACGCCGCTGGTGCCGGTTCTTGCGCTCATCAACTGGTTGGCAATACCCACGCCGATGATGGAACCGATGAGCGTGTGGGAACTAGAGGCGGGCAAGCCAAACCACCACGTTCCCAAGTTCCACATGATCGCAGCGATCAGCAACGCAAACACCATGGCGAATCCGGCGCTGCTGCCCACTTGCAGGATCAACTCCACCGGAAGAAGCGAAACGATACCAAAAGCGACCGCGCCGGTGGATGTGACCACACCCAGAAAATTCCAGAATCCCGACCATACCACGGCGATGTTGGGGTCCAGCGAATGGGTGTAGATCACCGTGGCTACCGCATTGGCGGTGTCGTGGAAACCGTTCACAAACTCGAATCCCAAAGCGACAAATAACGCGATGCCCAGAAGCACGTAGGGCCAAGCCGAGCCCAGGGTCACACCCTCCATATCGTGCGAGATGCTGGTGCCGATGAAAATCAATCCCGCAATCAACACTAAGCCAAAGACCAAGGTGCCGATGCGGCTGGGCCCTTGATTTAATTTCTCCGCAAGCACCTGCGATGCCGGGGTGGTTGTAACAGAGGCCATGACAATCCTTTCAGGGAATGAGGTATTTTCGAGATGTGCGGACTTTTATATGCGGGAATTGTTACGCGCAGATGAATGCTTAGAAAACACGTCCTAACTGAAAGAACCACTTGTGATGGCCGCTATCTCCCACGCTGCCGCCAATGAAGATAGGACCGAAGGCGGTATCGGCGATGGCCCCGGCCGCGCCATCGCCAGAGAGCCGGGGAGCCCCAAAGGGGTCGCCATACATTTTGCCCACCTCGCCATAGCCAATCAGGTAGATATTTCTTCCCAGGAAAGGCGGCAGGGAGGCGACTTGGCGCAAGTAGCCCACACGCCCGACAAAAAACTGATTGCCGAGCAACTCGTTCAGGCCGTAAGCGGTTAGCCGGCCCACTCCGCCCAGGAAAAACTGCGGATCGCCGGTGTTGCGATACCCGAATGTCGAGCCCCCGGTAGCGGTGATAAAAGCGGAGTCGTTACGAACGGGCTGGAAGAACTGCACCGTGGTGACCAGCGATGGAAAAGCTTGGGTGGCGCCCGGATAGGTGTCGTAGTAGGAAAAGTTGGACTGAACATAATAGCCGCTCGTGGGAATCACCGGCTGATTAGTGTGATCCAGCACGTAGCGCATGTGGAAGGCGCCAATGCGACCGTTGAGCGAGGCAAAATCGGGCGTGCCCAGACGCAGAAACTCATTCGTATAGCCGATGCCATAACCGGCGCGAATCTCGCTGAAGTGGTCGATGGAGTAACCGACGTCGGCGCCGCCAAAAACGTGGTCGATTCGGTAATCGGCGTGCGGGTCGGCGTACTTGTAAATCAAAAAGGTATATTGCTTGGCCTCCAGGAAAGGATCGACGAACCAACGGCCTAGCGATTGGAACGGGCGGTATAGGTCGGTGGTAAAGCCGTAAGTTTGCCCGAACTGAAAATCGGTGCGCCATTCTGACCGGAAGCCCGCAATGTCCAGAAACGTGAGCCGAGCGCCGGCAGTGAAGCTGACGTCGTCGGTTTGCGTTCCGTCGATGACTATTCCCGGACGAAGCGTAGGCGGCGCGTAGCTTTTCTCCTGCACACGAACCAGCAGCCCTTCGCGGTCACCTTGGCGAATGATGTCGTAGGAGATGCTGTCGTACACGCCAAGCCCGGAGAGCCGAGTGAGAAGCTCTTCCAGACGTGGCTGGTCCAGCGGCTTGCCGATCAGCGGAGAAAGGAACCGGCGAACCGCGTCGGCCGATTGTCCGGTTATGCCTTCGATCTTCAGGAACTGTGGCTCGCCAATGCGCGTGCGCACTCGGGAATTTTTGTCGCGCAGATAAGCGGCCCAAGCCTGGTCGTCGAGTTCGTAGGGCTTCAGGATAGCGGCTTTTTCTTCGGCAGCTTCATAACCCGCGGCAATCAAGGGATCGGTCAACTGATAATCCATGGTGCTGAACTTTTCCACGTCGGCTTTGACGAGAAGGTCGGTGCCAGCCATTCCGCGCGCTTCGGTTTGCGCGATGACCAGCTCGACCGAGCGCCCCAGAATGCTGAAGGCCGACTGAATCTCTTTGGCGGAAGCTTGGGCGATTTGCAAATGCACGGCGATAACGACATCGGCGCCCATCTTGCGCACCACGTCGGTGGGAAGATTGTCGACCAGGCCGCCATCCACGAAGATCTGACCGTCGCGGCGCACCGGAGCGAAAACCCCGGGAATGGACATCGTGGCGCGCATGGCTTCGGAGAGCGAGCCTCGGCTGAACACGTAAGCATTGCCGGAAACCAGCTCAGTGCTGACGCAGCGAAAGGGAATGGGCAGGTCGTCGAAAGAACGAATGGTGGAATAGGGCAGAGTCTGGTGATCGATCAGCAGGGCCACGGCTTGGCCGCTGTTCAAACCTGGTGGGAGAGTGGGGCCGTTCTTCAGTCCGATTTGAATGGAGCTGGGGATGTCGCGCGCATCTTCTTTGCGGCGGAAGGACAGGTCGGGATAGGGAGTTTCGCCGCCGAGCAGCAGACTCCAGTCGGCGTTCTTCAGCAGGTCGCGCAGTTGGCCGGTGGACTTGCCGGTGGCGTACAACCCGCCGACCAAACCGCCCATGCTGGTGCCCGCAAGATAGTCGATGGGAATGTGGTGTTCTTCGAACCATTTGAGGACGCCAATGTGCGCTTCTCCCAGGGCGCCGCCGCCTTCTAATGCCACGCCAATCGTGGGGCGGGTTTTGGGGATAGGCTTAACCTCGGGATTCACCGGAGCGGTGGCTAACGGCTGCTGGGGCTGCTGTGGCTGTTGCTGTTGCGGTGGTGGTTGTTGCTGTTGTTGTTGAGGGAAAGCAGACAGGGGCACACCGAGCAGAACTAGCATTAGCGCATAGCGGGAGAGATGCATGATTATCCTCGTGCGATGGGGTGGGCGGAAGAAAGCGCACCCAGTTTTGCGCAGGTTGCGAGCGGAGGCAAGACGCTTTGCGGCTGAGCATTTTCCGCTAAAGCAAGACCTTCGAAGAGTTCCTGCTCGAAGCCGCCGAATGACCGCGCCTCTGCACAGCCGGATTCCTTGCCTACGCCATGCTGGATAAATACACTCGTATCCACTCAGGAGGCCTGCCATGAAACTTTCGGTTTTCTGCGGAGTCAGCGTCGATGGCTTTCTTGCTCGCCCGGACCACAAGCTCGATTTTTTGGATGCAGGCGGGGAGGAACCCCACGGCTTTGAGGAATTCTACGGCAGCGTCGATGTAGTCGTAATTGGGCGGAAGACCTTCGAAGTGGTGCTCACATTCGGTCAGTGGTTTTACGCCAAGAAGCCAGTAGTTGTACTAAGTAGCCGCCCGCTGGACGTCTCATCGGTGAAGGACGGAGTCGTGGAGCAGATGTCCGGCGAACCAGGCGAAATTGTGAAGCAGCTCAAACAGCGGGGATTCCAACACGCGTATATCGATGGCGGCATCACCATTCAGCGATTCCTGCGGGCTGGATGCATCGACCGGATGGTGATCACCCGTGTGCCGGTACTGATAGGAGCGGGCATCCCGCTATTTGGCCCAGTGCCGCACGACATAGGCCTTCGCCACGTCGCAACCCGCTCCTATACCGGCGGTCTGGTACAGACTGAATACGAGATTGTTGCATCGCAAAAGAAGGAAATGACCGTTTAGATGTTCGCTTCTTCTTCTGGGTGGCGTTGGCGATGCGCGAGCCCTACTCCGCAAAGCACCAAAAGGCCGCCGATGATTTGCGCCATGGTCAAAGGCTCACTTAACAGCATGGCCGCCAGGACCGCGGTGAGTGGACCCTGGGTCAACAAAGTGACCGAAGTGATGGTGGCGGGCAAATGTCCCAGAGCATAGGTCAGCGCCAAATAACCGCCAAGTTGCGACACCAAGCCCAATCCCAACACAGCCCAAAGCGTCCGGCCATGCGGCACGTGCAACGAAATCCCTAATAGCAAATTGGTGACCAACAGCGCCAGCGTGCTGGAGATCATGGCCAAGCGCAGAAAGCCCAAGGTGCTGGTGGAGGTCCGGACACGCTCGGTGGCGAGCAGGTAGACGGCAAAACACGCGGCTGCGCCGAGAGCCATCACGTCGCCGACACCAAAGCTTAGGTGTTTGCCCAAATCGGACCACAGGATCACGCCGCTACCGGACAGGGCCATCAGCAGGCCCAGCCAAAAGGCCCCGGCGGGACGCTTGCGAAGAACCAGCCAGCTGAGCAATCCCACGACGATGGGAGTGTTGTTGCCGAGAAGAGTCGCGTTGGCGGCGCTGGTTTTGAGAATGGAGGTGTTGTACAGCGCTAGATCGAGCGCAAAGAACAGGCCGCCAAGGGCAATGATGCCGAGCGTGCTCCCGTTGAGGCGGGTCTTTTCGCGATCGAACAGAAACGTGGGGAGCAACACCAGCGCAGGGATGAGCATCCGATAAAACGCGGAAGCGGGACCGGGAATGTCGGTCCAACGCACAAAAATGGCGGACCAGGCAATGCAAACGACGCCAGCCACCAGCGCCAAGTACGCCGGAAGCGTCTGGGTTTCCGATTTGGGCTGCACCAAGATTTGCGCTTGTGCGTCCACGACGGCCGAGGGTCCCCTGGAGGCAGTATCCCACAGGGTTCTAGGAGGTACAGGTACGAATTGGCTGGGTCCTTCCCCCCTAACGGTTCCATTGTCGCAACATAAGCACTCCATTAGGGTTTATCTGTAGCGGCCGAAAGTGGCCGTGGTAAACGCAGCAGAGAGGTACGCCGATGAGCACCGCAGCCCCAGCCCAAACGGTGGCGACGGCGGAAAAGGGAATAAGCGCCTGGGTGTGGGCCTTCCGCCTGCTTCGCTGGTCCACGTATCTAACTGCATTAATTACACTTATTCTGCTTTTGCACAAGACGCCGCCCCCGCCCGTGCAGGCCTCTCCTCAGGCCGAGGCGCGGGCGGAGCAAAAGCTGCAAATGGCCCAGGAGTCCGCCTCGCAAGGCGAAAAGGTCACGCTGACGCTGGACGAGAACGAACTAAATTCCTTTTTGGCTTCGCGCCTGGGTTCGGCAAGCAACGCCGCGGTTCCGGCTGGGACTACTGCAAGCGCCACGGACGCTGGCGAGACCACCCAAGGCCCTGGTGCACCCACAGCTGCGGACGTGGAGCAAATGCAGTCGTCGGTGCGCGACGTCAAGGTTCAGATGGACGGCGATCAAGTGCACGCTTACGTGGTCTTCAATGTGCACGGTCGCGACATGACCCTCAATTTGGTCGGGCGATTGGCAACCAAGGACGGCTACTTGAGATTCGAGCCCCTCAGCGGCCAGCTCGGCGGCTTGCCGATTCCTCAATCCGCGCTGGAATCGGCGGTGCAACGGCTGATGGACTCACCCGAGAATCGGGACAAACTGAAGCTGCCGCCCGATATTGAGGACATGCACATCGAAAACGGGCAGCTCGTCGCTACCTACCAGTAAGAAGCGGAAGCGCATCACGGATCGCGCACCGCGGGGACTATCTGCATTTGTCACCAGATCTACTCTTATTGCCCTCGCGCCGCGAACTGTGCGGTCCGAGGGTTTCGATCAACAACCTGTGCGCCATTTTGATGATGATTCTTCGACGCCGAAGGCATCACGCCTCGGAATGACCATGTCCTGTTCGTGCGGCGGTGTCAGGAAAGTTGCGAAAGCAGGCTGGCGACTTGGTCCAGCGCGGCAGGCAAGGCGTCGCGCACGGGCGGAGTCAGGCCGAGCCCGGTGTGGATGCTTTGCGCTTCGATGCCGACGACAAACAGGCGATCGGGCAGTTCACCCAGCAGTTCCGCGGCAGCGATCAGTTCGGCGGCGTTGCTTTCGTGCCCGGAGTTCCTGCTTGTCTGCGCCAGCAGGCGGCGTGGCGTGATTTCATGAAGTTCATTCAACGTGAGGCGGTGTACTGTGCCGGGCGGTGCGCCAGTTTGCAATGCGTCGACGATGATCACCGCGCGCCGGCCTGCCAACTGGCCGAGAAGCGCCAGTCCCTGCGTGCCGCCATCAATGAATTCCACACCGGCCGGCCAGCGGCTGGGCGAAGCGGCGAGCTGCTCGAGCAGCGCGGGACCCGCACCATCATCGCTTAACAACATGTTTCCCAATGCCAGCACCAGAATCGACGGTGGCTCGGTGGCGATTGGGTGGTCAGCGGGGCCAGCCCCTTCAGGATATCCATTCATCGTTGCGAATGTCTCCGCGGCGATAGAACTTGTAGCCAGAAATGATCGAAGTGATCAGGCCGTTGCCGTACTGGGTGGAATCATAAGTGATGACGTATATGTGCAGCAGCGCGAAAATGGGAAACGCCCACGCCACCAGGTGGTGAATCATATGGGTGTTGTAGGAGTTGCCCAGCAGCGGAATCACCCAACCGAATAATTTGTGCAATGTGCCGCCGGGATTCACTTCGGAGTACATAGCGAAGCCGGTAAAGATCTGCACCCAACCGAGCAAAATGACGAAAAAGGTGTAGGCCGAGCCGCCCAGCGCGTTATGGCCCAGATGCACGTGGCCCCGCTGCAGTCGCAGGTAATCCATGGCTTGGCGGCCCAGGTCGCCCCACCATTCCCGCTTCCACACCATCGGGAAGCCGGAGCGCGCATAGTTGTTGCCGGCCCAGAACCAGTACACCCGCACCAGAAAACTGATGGCGAAGATGATTCCAGCGGCGAAATGCACTTCGCGGATTCGCCCCATCAAAAAATGATGGGCTGGTTCGCCGCTGGTGGTCAGGATCGGTGAGCCGATGTACAGACCGGTCAGGAACAGCGTGGTGATGCACAGTGCGTTCACCCAATGGGTCAGGCGCACCGGTAATTCCCAGATGTACGCGCGGCGAAAATACTGCTCGGGATGGGCGACAACATCCTTAGGGTCGAAGGGCTCAATGACTTTTGCCATGACCGGCTCCTACACCCGAATCAGCACTTCAGACAGCTTGCGGCCGTCTTTGGCGAGCACGTGCGAGGCGCACGCCAAACAAGGATCGAAGGAGTGAATGGTGCGAAGAATCTCCAGCGGCCTCTTGGGATCGGCCATGGGCGTGCCCAGCAAAGCGGACTCGTACGCGCCATGCTGGCCTTTAGCATCCTTGGGTGACGCGTTCCAAGTGGAAGGCACCACAATCTGATAATTCAGGATTTTGGCGTCCTTGATGTGGATCCAGTGGCACAGCGCCCCGCGCGGAGCTTCGGTAAAGCCGTAACCCTTGGTCTCCGCGGGCCAACTGGCGGGCTCCCATTTCGCGGTGTTTGCCGTGGCGGTGTCGCCCGCTTTCAAATTGCCGATCAGGCGATCGTATTCCTGCTGCAGCCAGTAGACGCAAAGGCGGGTTTCCAGGCCGCGTGCGGCGGTGCGTCCCAGCGTGGAGAACAGTGCCGTGGGCGGCACTTTCAGCGCGCCCAACGCCTCGGTAACCACGTCTTTGTATTCGCTTCGTCCGGAAGCAAAGCCGACCAGCATGCGCGAAAGCGGGCCCACTTCCATGGCATTGCCCTTCCAGCGTGGTGATTTGAGCCAGGAATACTTGGCGTTCTCGTCGAGCTGAGTGAAAGGAGGTTTAGGGCCGGTGTATTTGGGTTTGGTTTCGCCGTCCCAAGGGTGCAGCGCTTCCTTGCCCGGAGAATATTCATACCAGGAATGGGTGATCTCTTCCTGAATCTGAGCCGCGTCGGCGGGATCGACCGGCAAAACCTCGGCAAGGTTTTTGTTGAGAATGGCGCCGCGAGGAATCTTGAAACTGGGCACATCGCTGATGCCGTTCTGCGGGACATCGCCATACGCCAGGTAATTGCCCAAACCCCCGCCGATTTGCGTCCATTCCGGATAAAAGGAGGCCACCGCCAGCAAGTCCGGAAGGTACATGGTTTCGACGATCTGTTTGGCGTGGGCGATCAGGTCCTTCACCATGTTGAGACGCTCGATGTTGATGGCGTTATCGCTTTGCAAGGCGATCGCGGAAGCCACCCCGCCCACCAAATAGTTGGGGTGCGGATTCTTCCCGCCGAACACGGTGTGAATCTTGATGATTTCTTTCTGCCACTTGAGCGCTTCCAGATAGTGAGACACGGCCATCAGATTGGCTTCCGGCGGAAGCTTGTAGGCCGGATGGCCCCAGTAGGCGTTATCGAAAAGCCCCAACTGGCCGGAATCGACGTACTTCTTCAATGTGGTGGTGATGTCACGAAAATATCCGGGAGTGGCTTTTTCCGCGCTGGGCGAAACCTTTTGCGCCAACGCCGCGGTGTGGTCGGGGTCGGCCTTCAGCGCCGAGACAATGTCCACCCAATCCAGCGCGTGCAGGTGATAGAAGTGGATCACGTGATCCTGGACCATCTGGGTCAGGAACATGATGTTGCGGATGATCTCCGCATTCTTGGGCACTTGCACGCCTAGAGCATTCTCTACGCTGCGAACCGAGGCGAGCGCATGCACCGTGGTGCACACTCCGCAGATGCGTTCGCAGAACGCCCAGGCGTCGCGCGGGTCGCGACCCTGCAGAATGACCTCTAGACCACGCCACATGGTGCCGGAGGAGAGCGCGTCGCCGATGTGGCCACTGTCGTTTAGCACCGCTTCAATGCGCAGGTGGCCCTCAATGCGGGTGACCGGATCCACTACGACTCGGCTGGTCATAATCGGCTCCTACTTGCCCTGTTCCCTGGCGGAGGGCTGCGCCTCGATTTTGATGATGCGGGCGTTCTTGTTGACCACGGTGGAAACCAGATGCGCCGCTACGCCCACAACGGCGGCAGTTCCTAAAACCGCGCCAATGCGGTCAGGGGTGGCATCGATTCCCGGAACCACGGTGTTGGACAGGCGCTGGTAGAACGGGCCATTGTCCCAGAAGCCGTTCTCGCTGCAGCCAATACAGCCGTGGCCGGAACCGATGGGGAAGGACACGCCGTTATTCCACTTGAAGGTGGAACAGGAGTTGTAGGTTGTCGGCCCGCGGCAGCCCATCTTGTACAGGCACCAACCCTTGCGCGCTCCATCGTCGTCCCAAGACTCCACGAACTGCCCGGCATCAAAGAACGCTCGCCGGTAGCATTTGTCGTGGATGCGTTGCCCATAGAACATCTTAGGCCGGCCCATGGTGTCCAATTCGGGCAGCGCGTCGAATGTGAGCACATAAGTGAGCACGCCGGTCATCACTTCGGCGATGGGGGGACAGCCCGGCACATTGATGATGGGTTTGTCTTTGATGATCTGGTGCACCGGTTTCGCGCCAGTGGGATTGGGATGAGCGGCCTGCACGCAGCCGTAGGACGCGCAGGAGCCCCAGGCCACAATAGCTTTGGCGTGTTCGGCGGTTTCTTTCAGCACGTTCAGGAAGGTGTCTCCGCCGACGGTGCAGTAGACGCCGCCATCCGCCGTAGGAGCGTTGCCTTCCACGGCCAGCAAGTAGCCGCCAGGATGCTCTTTGATCAGCTTCTTGCGTATCTCCTCCACCTGGAAGCCGGCGGCGGCCTGTAGAGTGTCGTCGTAATCCAGGGAGATCATGTTCAAGACGACATCTTGCGCGATGGGATGCGACGAGCGGATAAACGACTCGCTGCAGCAGGTGCACTCCAGCCCGTGGAGCCAGACCACCGGAATACGCGGCTTGGTTTCCAAGGCGGACACCACCTTGGGCACCAGAGAAGCTTCCAGGCCCATGGCCGCTGCGGTGGCCACGCAGAACTTCAGAAAATCGCGGCGTGCCACTCCGTGCTGCTGCAGTACCTCATATGTGGTTGGGTTGTTCACGGCGAGCCCCCAGGATTGGAAGTGGAAGTGAGGTAGACCCGAGGATGCACTATGGTGGTGGTGGGGCCGGATTTGCAGTGATGCATGAACCCACGGAGGTGACCGTCAAACCTGGGTCGCGCCCGGAATACCAGGGCGGCCCCAGGTTGCAAACTTTCCCAGGGATTACAGCCTCGCGACCACCCACCGCATCAGTGCACAGCCGCTGGTCCGTGGCGCAGTCCACTGACCTGTCATGGTTCGCACCCGCAGCATCAAGTGGAAGGTCACTCCATCCGCGCGATGCACCGCGCATTCATTTGTGCCTGGATGGTTTGGCAAGTTCGCGGGTGGCTTCGCGAAGACGCTCCAGAAGGCCTTGCGCGCTTTTCGACAAGGGGCGCCGCCGCGGCACCACCACGTCCAAGCTGCGGCGCAGGGATTCCGCGTCGGTCAATTCCAGGGTGACCAGTTTCTTGCGGCGCAGTTCTTCGTGCACCGCCAGTTGCGGCAGAAATGCCAGTCCCAGCTTGCGCAGCACCATGCGCAGGCAAGCTTCGATCGTTTCCACTTCCAGGACCACGTTGGGCAGCAAGCCCACGCGACGGAATAACCCGTTCGTGAGCGTCCAGTCGCTGGAGCCGCGATCGTACGCAATCAGCGGCAGCGACTCCAATTCTTCCAGGCGAATTTTGCGTTTGGCGGTGGCCGGATGACGCGGGTGGCCGACCAGCATCAACGGATCGTCGCGCAGGCTGATGGTTTCGACTTCGGGATGATGGAGCGAGCGCGCCAGACCGAAATCGACTTCGCCATCCAGGACCATCTTCAGCACCTGCGCGGAATTGCCGCTGCGGACACTGACCACCACGTCCGGATGGTCGGCCTGGTATTTCTTCAGCACCTCCGGCAAAAGATACGTGCAGATGGAAAGGGAAGCAGCGATGGGCACCGCGCCGCTGGAATCAGGCCGTAGCTGGTGAACCGCCTGGCGCGCTTGAGCCACTTGCCGCAACAGTTGTTCCGCGTGGGGACGCAGAATCTTTCCGGTGCGCGAAAGGGCCAAGCCTTTGGGACCGCGTTCGAATAGGCGAGTGTTCAGCGAGTGCTCCAGGCTCTGGATGCGCGCGCTCACCGCGGGCTGGCTGACGCGCAAAGCGGCCGCCGCGCGATGAAAGCCGCCGTAGGTGGCCACGGCCAGAAAGGTTTCCAGTTGAACGATTTCCACGGTGAGCCTCCGCGACAACGGTTATGCGACCGATGTACCACGCGTACCGATAAACATTGTCTATCACTATGATAACGACAATCCGTTTGACTGACCACTGCATTTTGTCCACAATCGCACTCCTACGGGCCAGGTTGCACGGCGCCGGGCAGCTCACCGGCCGTGCCAAGGAGAACAAGAGGTATGTCTTGGAACGTTTCTGCGCGGCAATTGGAAAACGAGTGGCGCAACGCAGCGCGTTGGGCGGGTATCAACAGGCCTTACGGGGCGCAAGAGGTAATCCGGCTGCGCGGGACCGTGCGTGTGGAACATACTCTGGCGCGGCTGGGCGCGGAGCGGCTTTGGAGTTTGCTGCACAGCGAACCCTACGTGACCTCGCTTGGCGCGACCACCGGGAATCAGGCCATCCAGCAAGTCGCCGCGGGGCTTCCGGCAATTTATGTGAGCGGCTGGCAGGTGGCCGCTGATGCCAATCAGGCCGGGCAAATGTACCCGGACCAGAGCTTGTATCCAGCAGATAGCGTGCCGAACCTGGTGCGGCGCATCAACCAAGCGCTGATGCGCGCCGATCAGATTCACCATGCGGAAGGCAAGAACGGCAAATACTGGTTCGCGCCCATGGTGGCGGATGCCGAGGCGGGCTTCGGCGGGAACTTGAATGCCTTCGAATTGATGAAGGCGATGATCGAGGCGGGCGCCGCGTGCGTCCATTTCGAAGACCAGCTTTCTTCAGCAAAGAAGTGCGGGCATCTGGGCGGGAAAGTGCTGGTGTCAACGACCGAAGCGATACAGAAGCTGGTGGCCGCGCGCCTGGCTGCTGACGTCATGGACGTGCCCACATTAATCATGGCCCGCACCGATGCCGACAGCGCCGGCCTGCTGACCACCGACATCGATCCGCGTGACCGGAAATTCTGCGCCGGCACACGCACTCCGGAAGGATTCTTCGAAGTGAAGCGCGGGTTGCATGCCGCCATTGCGCGCGGCATGGCTTATGCTCCCTATGCGGACTTGATCTGGTGGGAAACCTCCAAGCCGGATTTGCGCGACGCCCGCGTCTTCGCCCAGGCGATTCACGCGGAATTCCCCGGCAAATTGTTGGCCTACAACTGTTCGCCGTCGTTCAACTGGCGCAAGCACCTGAACGAGGATGAAATCGCGCGGTTCCAGAGCGAACTGGGCGCGATGGGGTACAAGTTCCAGTTCATCACCCTGGCGGGCTTCCATGCGCTGAACCACACCATGTTCGAGTTGGCGCGCGCCTATAAGCAGCGGGGCATGTCGGCGTATTCGGAATTGCAGGAAGCCGAATTTGCCAGCGAACGAGAGCACAATTACGGCGCCGTCAAACATCAGCGCTTCGTGGGCACCGGCTACTTCGACGAGGTGCAAAAAGTGATTACCAGCGGCGCGGCGTCAACCACCGCGCTGGAGGGTTCGACCGAGGCGGAGCAATTTCACGACATGCCGCCGGTGGCGCGGCCCACTCCGCAGCCTTGGCAAGGCGCCGCGAACGACTAATGGCGGTCGCATTCGAAAAACCGCATCCTACCGGCCGCAAATAAATCATCGCTATCGTTGAGGCAACGAATCATGACGACTTCTCCTGCTCTTGTGCATACACAAATTCTGGCGCCATTCGATCGCGCGCAGGACCGCGTCCTGACTCCCGCCGCGCTGGAATTCGTCACCGAACTGCAGCGGCGGTTCAACGCGCGCCGGCTGGAATTGCTGGCGGCGCGGGCGGTCCGCCAGAAAAGGTTGGATGCCGGAGAAAAGCCGGACTTCCTGCCGGAAACCCGGCACATTCGCGAAGCGCAGTGGACCGTGGCTGCGATTCCAGCGGATCTGCAGGATCGCCGGGTGGAGATCACCGGTCCCGTCGATCGCAAGATGATCATCAACGCGCTGAATTCAGGCGCCAACGTGTTCATGGCGGATTTCGAGGATTCGAACACGCCAACCTGGTCCAATCAGATCGAGGGCCAGCTCAATCTGATGGATGCGGTGCGCAAAACCATTACTTATTCGGACCCGGGCAGCGGCAAACAGTACAAGCTGAATGACCGGACCGCGGTGCTGCTGGTGCGTCCCCGCGGGTGGCATCTGGAAGAACGGCACGTGTTGGTGGATGGCCAAGCCATGTCCGGCGCGCTGTTCGATTTTGGGTTGTACTTCTTCCACAACGCCAAGGAGCTGCTGCGATCCGGCACAGGTCCGTACTATTATTTGCCGAAACTGGAAAGCCACCCGGAGGCGCAGCTGTGGAATGACGTTTTTGTTCATGCCCAGAGCGCGCTGGGGATACCACAAGGCAGCATTCGCGCCACGGTTTTGATTGAAACGATTCTGGCCGCGTTCGAGATGGACGAAATTCTGTATGAGCTGCGCGAGCACTCCGCCGGATTGAATTGCGGCCGCTGGGACTACATCTTCAGCTACATCAAAAAGTTTTCCAGCGATCCGCGCATCGTGCTGCCGGATCGCGCTCAGGTCACCATGACCACGCACTTCCTGCGCTCCTACAGCAAGCTGCTCGTGCAGGTTTGTCATCGCCGCAACATTCACGCCATGGGAGGAATGGCGGCGTTTATCCCCATCAAGAACGATCCCGTCGCGAATGAAAAAGCGATTTCTCAGGTGCGTGCCGACAAAGAGCGCGAAGCCGGGGATGGTTACGATGGCACCTGGGTGGCGCACCCCGGACTGGTGCCGGTGGCTAAGGAAGTATTCGATCGGATGATGCCGGCGGCCAACCAAATCGGCAGGGAGTTGGATGATCTTCAGGTGACCGCGGGCGATTTGTTGCAAGTGCCTTCGGGAGACATTACACCAGCTGGACTGCGGCAGAACATCGCGGTGGGACTCGGCTATCTGGAGTCCTGGCTGCGCGGCACCGGATGCGTGCCGCTGTTCAACTTAATGGAAGACGCGGCCACGGCGGAAATCAGCCGCGCGCAGTTGTGGCAATGGGTTCACCATGGCGCACATCTGAACGATGGACGAAAAATCGACGCGGCATTGTGCGAAAACATCATTGACGAGGAGCTGGGCAAAGCCAGGCAAACTGGCGACGCCAAACGCATCTCCGCCTACCAAAAATCCGCTGAACTGATGCGCCAGCTGATCCGCGCGCCGCGATTCGTCGAGTTTCTGACCGTCCCGGCGTATCAGCAAATCTTGACGGAAGGCAGTTGAACGCGAAAACGCGCGCTTAGGTATTGTCTTCCGAATGGCCGTGTGCCAGAACGATCCAGTCCAACGGCAGGCGATAGGCCCCGGCGAGCGAGCGTAGAGCGGTGCTAGCGGCTTCGTGTAGGAACAGCATGTTCGCGCGGCTCTGCTCCAAATCGACGGCGGCCAAATTGCCTTGGTGCAAGATGCGATTCCTCAAATCGTCCGCTTCGCTCAACCGTGACATGCGGAAATATTGCGCATCGGTGGGCTTGAACAGCGGGTGCTGACGAATCTTCACGTGCCGGAAAAACACCTCCGCTCGCGCGGAAAGGGACTTGGCGCGCAATTGATGACGGAAGCGGTCGAGTTCCATCGCAAAAATGCCCGCCGCACCCTGTTCCCTTAACAAGGCGAGCGGCACCTTGCGGTCCATGCTCAGCTCCGGGATCCATTTCGCGGGGTCCAGGTCCATGGCTTGTTCGCAAACCGAAGTGAAAACGTCGCCGGCCGTGGAATGAGAGCAAAGAACCACGGCAGCGGCGATGATGTTCTCTCCGGTGGCCGAGGCGCGCTCGATCAGCAAACGCACCATGCTGTCGAAATCAATCGTGGCATTTTCGGGTTCGCCCGAAACCAACTCTTCCAGAGATGTACGGAGAGAAGCGCGGCCGGGTAGTTGTTCGCCGAATAGCGGCTGGTTCAACGCATCGGCGGGTTTGGGCAGTTCCAGCGCCGCAGCCAACATGGCCCGGCTGAGCATCACGCGGCGCAACAGTTCCGAACACGTCCGACTGGCTAGCGTCAGGCGGGACAAATCAATCGAGGGTCGCTGTTCCGGAGTAGCCATTACCCGGCATTGTACCGAAGAAAACCGGCGTAAGACACAAGCCTGTGCGGGCAGGCAGGAGGGCCACCGGCACGTCGGCATGTGATCACGGATGCCGCTCCTGGCATTGCAGCGGGCGTACAATTGCGTCAATCTGAGTTGCCTGGGAGCGCGCGTGAAACAAGAACGAATCAACCCTGACATCATCGATTGGCACGAACCGCGACCGCGGCGGCGCTACCTGTTCTTCATCATCCTGGCCGTGGCACTGCTAATCGTTTTCAGCAGCCGCACGGCATTGTCGTACTATGTCGAATCGCTGTGGTTCGGTTCACTAGGTTATCGCCAGGTGTTCCGGACCAGCTTGAGCCTGCAGTGGTCGGTGTTCGCCATATTTGCCGTGCTGACCTTTGGGGCTTTGTATGGGTGGTTCGCTGTGCTGCGCTGGGCGTATCGCAATGAACTGCCCAGCGGCGGCACGATTTACGTGGGCGGACAGCCGCTGCGATTACCGGTGGATCGGATCCTGAACCTGATCGGGCTGGCGGCCACGGTGGTCATCGCACTGATCACCGCCGCCACGCTGATGGCAGAGTGGCCGACGTTTGCTTTGTACTTGTATGCGCCGCGCAGTACCGGCATAGCGGATCCCATTTTTCACCAGCCTGCTGGGTTCTATTTGTTTACGCTACCGGCATGGGAATTGATCGTGGGCTGGTTGTTGACGCTGGCGATCATCGCCTGCTTCATCGCCGTCTTCTTTATTGTTGTGACCGGCAGCACCCGGGTTCTCGCCGGACCGCGCGGCCGGTACATCGCCATGCCGTGGCGAGGTTTTTCGATAGCGCTGGCGTTCCTGCTGATCACCCTGGCGCTGCGTGGCTACTTGAGCCGGTTCGAGCGGCTGTTCGAAGACCACACCATTTTTGGCGGCGTGACCTACACGGATGCGCACGTGGTGCTCACGGGTACTCTGGTGGTGTGTGCCGCGCTGGTTGTGGGCGCCGGCTTGGCGTTGCTCAATGTGATCGCGGTGCCGCGCGCGAAGTGGTTTGTGGCCGCGGTGGCTCCCGCGGTGGTTTGCTATTTTGTGCTTCAGATTCTGGGGTGGTATGTCAGCAGCTTCATTGTGAAGCCCAACGAATTGGTGCGCGAGCGGCCGTACATCGCTTACAACATTGAGTTCACGCGCCAGGCTTATGCATTGAACCGCATGTCTCAGCGGGAATTTCCCGCGGAAACCACCGTCGAGGCCGCTGAGCCAGCGAACAATCAAGCCACCCTGCAAAATATCCGGCTGTGGGACTGGCGGGCGCTGCAAGACACGCTGCGACAGATCCAGGAAATCCGCACCTATTACGACTTCCCGGACATCGACATCGACCGCTACGAAATCAATGGAACGGTGCGCGAGGTCATGCTCGCTCCCCGCGAGCTGAACATCGAAAAGCTGCCGGAGAGCAGCCGGAACTGGATCAACGAGAAGCTCATCTACACCCACGGCTACGGCATCACCATGAATCCGGTGAACGGGTTCACGCCGGAAGGCTTGCCCACGTTGATTCTGAGCAATATGCCGGTGCAGAGCACCGTGCCGGGCATCCAGGTGCAGCGTCCGGAAATCTATTTCGGCGAACTGACCGACACCGACGTGTACGTGAAGACCCGGCAGCAGGAATTCAACTACCCGCAGGGGCAGACCAACAGCTTGACCACGTACGAAGGTAAAGGCGGCATCACCATGGGCGGTTTCCTGCGACGCGTGCTGATCGCCGCCGATCGCGGAGACCTGACAAAAGTCCCGTTCAGCGACGACATCAACGCGCAGAGCCACCTGCTGATGCGCCGCAATGTGCGCGAGCGCGTGGCAGCGCTGGCGCCGTTTCTGGCTTACGATGCCGATCCGTACATGGTGATTGGCGACGGTGGCCGGCTGTTCTGGATGTACGACGCGTTTACCACCTCGGACACCTACCCGTATTCGAACCACTACCCGCTGGGGGCTACGCCCATCAACTACCTGCGCAACAGCGTCAAGGTGGTGATCGACGCGTACGATGGCACCACCACCTTTTATGTGTTCGACGCCGAGGACCCGCTCATCACCGCGTACCGGCAGATTTTCCCCACGTTGTTCAAGGATGCGGCGGCGATGCCCGCCACGCTGCGCAAGCACGTGCGCTACCCGGAACTGCTGCTGAAGATGCAAGCCTCGGTTTATGGCCTGTATCACATGAGCGACCCGCAAGTGTTCTATAACCGCGAGGACCTGTGGACGGTAGCCACGGAAGTGGGATTGGACCAAATGGGCCAGCAACAAACCCAGGTGATGGAACCGAATTTTGTGCTGATGAAATTGCCCGGTGAACCCGCGGTGGAGTTTGCGGAGATTCTGCCGTTCACCCCGGCCAACCGCAACAATCTGATCGGTTGGATTGCCGGACGAAGCGACGGCGCGGCGTACGGCACCGCCATTGTCTACGATTTCCCCAAGACCAGGCTGGTGGACGGCCCGTTGCAAATCGAAGCGCGCATCGATCAGAACGCGCAGCTCTCCGGACAACTGACTTTGTGGAATCAGCAAGGCTCGCACGTGCGACGCGGCACTTTGCTGGTGATACCCTGCGGGCGCGCGCTGTTGTACGCGGAAGCGATCTATTTGCAGGCAGAGCGTAGTCCTATGCCGGAATTGCGGCTGGTGGTGCTGGCGCTGCAAGACCGGCTAGCTTACGGCCCAACATTCGAATCGGCGATGAACGCGCTGTTTGGCGGAGCGGCATCGTCGCTGAGCGCAACAGCTGCGCCGGAGCAGGAACGGACTGTGTCGCCATCCACCGCGCCGGCGAATGCCGCCGTGGATCTTAAGGCGCTGATCGCGGAAGCGGCGAGAGACTTGGCGGATTACCGGCGGCTGACTGCGGAAGGCAAACTGGGCGAAGCGGGGCAGAAGCTGGAGGAGTTGAAGCGCAAATTAGACGAGCTGAACGCCCGGCAAAAATGATGGCTCACAACGCCAACAACCCGTGCGCTAGGGCTCGCATTTCTCGCCAGGCGCCACTACATACGTCGGCGGGAAGAATCTCTCTCGCTGCATCTTGCCTAAACCAAAACTACATACGTCATTCTGAGCGGAGTCTTCGAAGCGAAGAATCTCTCTTAAGCGGGTTGCGCCAACGACCGATCTCAACCACTGCGTGTTGGTCCCACGGCTCTTGCTTGTGTAGCGGCCAGTCTTCAGACTGGCCGGGTTGTGCGCCCAGCCGTCATAGCGAGCCGTAACAGGCCTCTTGGCCGGCCGAGGCCTGTTTGCCCTAGCCGCCCAGGGTGATCGCGATTTCGTACTGCGCGGCCTTCATTATGCCTCGGGGCGAAATGGTGACGCGGTTCAGCCGCGGAGTATCCCACAAGACGTTGGCGAGTTTGTTCAAAGTAAGCGAATCGACGATGTAGCGCGCAGTCACGGCATTGGGAACCGGAAGGCTCTCGGCCACCAGGGTGAAGGGCACCAGCCCGTACTTATTCTTCAGGCTGACCAACAGCCCCACCAAATCCGCCAGGTTCTCCCGTTCGATTCCGCTGTAACGAAGATGTTCCATCATTTGCTGGTCCAGAGAAACGTATTCACGAACGGGAGTAGCCATGGGAGTGATTCCTTTCCGAGCAGGCGCGCACGCAGGCCGGTCAACGCACGCTCATGGGGGCAGATCAAAAAAGTTACGCCGCGGAGGAACCGGTGTCAAGGTGCCAAGACAGGGCGCGACGCACGAAAAAGGCTAATAGGTGCCGGTCGCAGGGTTCGGGAAAAAGGTGGTTTTGTGGACCACCAGTGCATCCACGGCGTGAATCAGCAGGTCACTCATATGCTGCTTGCTGATGTAGCCGCGCACGCCAATTTGCTTGGCATTCTTGGCCACCTCTGGACCCTCCTGAATCGAGCAGAACAGAATGGGAACCTCTGGCATGATACGGCGGAGCTCCGTGGCGGCTTCGAAGCCGCCTTTTACAGGCATCGTGAGGTCCAGGATGACCAAATCCGGATGACATTCTACCGCTTTGGTGATGGCTTCGGCGCCATCGGCGGCTTCCGCGCATACACGAACATCGTTGTGAATTTCCAAGACGGTGCGAACACATTTGCGCACCGTGTCGTGATCATCGGCGATCAGAACGCGAATCATGAAACGCCCCTTGCAGGAATTCAGGGCTCTCAAAGCTGGTGAACCGGAGGGACTACGAGGACTGGCGCCGAGAAAGAGCTCTTAAGATTAACTACGAATTGCGGCGGCCAGCGCAATCGGTGATTTGCTGTATCACTGAATCGTAACTGGGACTTCAACGGGCGAGTGGGTTAGCGGAACTGCAGGTCCAGCGAATAGACTTCTTCGTTGCTGATGTCCCGGACCAGCAGGGGAGAACCATCGGGCGCGGCGCCGCTCCACGGACCGAACTCGGTGAAATACCGGCGAATATCTCCGATGGGAGCGACCGTCTGCAGCCTTGAGTCGGAGATGCGCAGACGGTAGAACGTGGGGTCCGGCCGGTCCAACGAATCAAACAAAATCTCTTTTCCATCGTTCGACCATTCGACATACCCGGTAGGGCTCGGCCCGTTGAGGATGACCCGCCACTTGCCGGTAGCAAATTCGTACAACTCGACAACTTGGCCCCAGTGCCGCGCGGCCACCAGGTAGCGGCCATCGGGCGACCAGCGCGGGCAGCACAGCCCTTCCGACTGGGGCAGCGGTGTAATGCGCCGCGAAGCCAAGTCCAGCAACTGAATGGAAACGGTTTGCAGCACGTTGTCCTGGACCAGGGTCCGCCCAAACGCCAGCGTGCCGCCGTCGGGCGACCACGTGGCATCCAGGTCGAACGATGGCCCGTCGGTCAGTTGCTCCGCGGGACCGCCCGCGGCCGCAATCCAGAAAATGTTCCATGGCTTGCCGGGGCGCGCCCCCGAAAAGGCTATGTGCGAGCCGTCGGGAGACCAGTGCGCCAGCGCTGTGCGCAACGACGGTCCGGTGATTTGCGCGGCTCCCGAACCATCGGCGTTGGAGCGCCACAGCGTCGCTTCCGGATAGCGAATGTAGGTGAAGAAGCGGCCATCGCGTGAGGCCTCGACGCCTCCCGCCGAAATACCGGAAAGAAACGGAACAAACTGACGCGAGCCGGAATCGTAGCGCACCAACTCGGCGCGCGGCTGCGATGCCGTCACATACAGCTTCTTGCCATCTTCGCTGATCCCGCCCATATAAAAGTTGGGCGGCACCGTGGTCAGTTCCGCCGGCGCTGCTTTGCTGTGCAGAAAGGGGTGGCGCTCGGCTACCGCCCAGATTCGGCTGGTGCCATTGCGCTGGGTCTGGAAATAGAAGTAGCGGCCGTCGGGGGACCATTCGCCGCAGCAGCGGCTGGGAAGTTCATCCATTCCCGCCAGAATTTCATGCAGCCCGGTGCCGTCTGATCGCGCTTCCCAAATGGATTCTTGATCGAAGTGCTTGTTGCCCACGCTGAAGCGCAGGCGCTTACCATCCGGCGAGTACCGGAAGTGGTACGAAGGGCCGGGCGCGGTGAGCAGCTTATGCTGTCCGGAGCCGTCGCCATTCGCCAGCACGATGTCATTGCCCTGGCTAAAAACCAGCTGCCCGCGCGGGGCCCACGATGCATCATGGATTTCAATTCCGCCAAGATCCTGGAGCGCGCCGGAAGACAAGTCCATGACCTGAAGATGAAATGGTCCTTTCATCGTTTCTCTCGGTGTGCCCACCAGAAGCTTCGAACTGTCCGGGGACACGTCGCCCAAATAAAGGCCCGGATAGGAGGAGGCCAGTACGAGGGGTGTGCCGCCGCTCGCGGGCACTTTCAACAGCGCCATCCGGTTGGCCAGCCGTTCGTTGAAGTAGATCTGCCCGCCTCGCGCGTGCACGTAACCTTTGCTGACTCCATCGAAAGTGATTTGCGTGGAATCGACCACGCGTGGCATCGGCGTTGACCACACAAAGGCTACGATCAGCGCTGTGATTACACCGGCGAGCAGCACGATGCCCGCCATCAGTCCCCAGCGCAGATGGCGAACCGGAAGCGACAGCACGGCCTGATCGGCGGCGACGTGCTGCAGCGGTGCGAACGCTCCGTTACGGGTGACTTGCACCGGCGCCAGAAATCGGTAGCCGCGGCGCGGAACTGTCTCGATGAAGACGGGAACGTCGGCGGAATCACCCAGAACTTCGCGCAGCCGTTTGATGGCGGTGTTCAAGCTGGTGTCGAAATCGACGAACGTGTCGGCGGGCCAGAGCGCGGCGCACAGGTCGTCGCGCGCCACCACGATGCCCGCGGATTCCAATAAGGTGCGCAGAACCACAAAAGGCTGTTCCTGAAGGCGCAGTTTCACGCCATTGCGGCGCAACTCGCCGGAATTGGTATCCAGTTCGAAGTTGCCGAAGCGATACCGCGGCAGCTTCAGATTTGAGGCAATGACTGGTTGCGGGCCTGACATGGGCGCCTTCTCGTCCGATATAGACGAACAGGAAGGTGCGAATGTTTCGGGGGGCCATGTCAGAAGCGCTGGGATGTGCTGCAACGGAGCGACTTAGCGTGTCAGACAGATTCCAGCGCGCAGTCAGCACGCCGCTATGGAGGTGCGCGGCAGACTTGACACATTCAACGCTGCCGCAACTGCGGTTGAGGTGGCGTGATGACCTGGAAATCGCGATTTTTCCGAGTTTTGTTGGCGCTAGCGGTTGCCGTGATCGTTCCGGCAGCCCGGGCCGCCAGCAAGGCGGACACCGGTTCAACCAATTACCAACTACCTATCGACATCTATCATGGCTATTTGATTGTGGCCCCGGTAGACGTTGGCGAGCTGCATGGCTTGCGGTTTCTGCTCGACACCGGCTGCACCAACACCGTGATTGATCGACGCGTGGCCAAACGGCTCGGGCTGGCCGCGCGGCGCGCGAAAGTGCTCAATTTCGATAAGCTCATCGCGGTGGAATCCAGCGAACTCCCGGAGATCACCTTCGGCCCGGAACAAGCCAACAACCTCCGGGTGCTGATTGAAGATTTGCGCTACATTCAGACCGGCGAGGCGCCGGTCGATGGCATTATCGGGCTGGACCTTCTGCGACGCAGGAATTTCCTGGTGGACTACGCGGCCGCTCGGATCGTCTTTGACGCCGCCGAAACCACCGATATGCAAGCCGTGCCCATGCGCGTCAGCTCAACCACCCTGGCGGTGGCAGCGCAGCTGGATGGGCGCCCGGTGTGGATGATCGCCGACACCGGCCTGCTGCGAACCATGATCTACGAGCGCGGCCTGGAAACCGTTCTGGAAAACTATCGAGTCCAGGGGCACGTGCTGTCGCAAAGCACCGGTGGTTGGGTGCAGAACCGCGTCTCCATGGTGCTGCAATTCCGATTGGGCGCGCAGGACCTGGGTCACGAAGTGCTATTCGTCAGCGCGCCACCGGCGAACCGTTTGGCCGATGTCGCCGGATACTTGGGCCCGGCCTCGCTGAAAGCGAAACAGGTAATGTTCGACTTTGATGCCCACCAGTTGCGCTGGAAACCATGACGCCGGGCGGAGCACAGGCCTAATGCTGCCGCTTGCGAGCCGCAGGATTGTCGTGAGCCATCGGTCGGTAAATCACCAGCCCGCGGTTGATGCGTGGCGGGGCTTACTTCAAATAGGCGCGGACCAGGTCGATCAAATCCTCCGTCAACTCTTCCCGCGATTGCGTGTTGCGGTCCGGATGAGTGATGTGCAGGCGGATGTGGTCTTCCAGAATCTCGGCCATCAAGCTGTTCACCCCGCCGCGAATGGTGGCCAGCAGCATGAGTATATCGGCGCATTCATTGCCTTCGGTCACCGAGCGCTCCACCGCGTCAATCTGGCCGGCCATCCGCCTAATCCGCGAGACCAGTTTTTGTTTTTCCTTGGAGATTTCCGGGAGTTTATCTTTCATAAAAATTTTCGTCTCCCCTCGACTTTTTCGCTTGACAAATACCGTAGGGGGGTATCATATAATAGCCAAGGCAGGTATGCTTTCGTTGCCTGCCCTAGGTTATCACAAAGGACGTATGGAAATTATCACTGGATTCGAGCCTCCGAGACGTTTCGGCGGCTTTCTGGGCTAGAAGAAGTGTAAGGTGTCCCGATAAGCCTGTTTCCCGCCTATCGCCTCACCTCCGCTTCTTCTGCCAAACCTTAACTGAAGAACGCGAAGGCCCGAGGCGCTGTTTTTGTTGCTTTCCACGCTCCTCAAACCGCGACATCGCCACAACTCCACGCGCGAATGCTGCTTGCGGTTACGCAACGTGCCGGAGCAGCGGTTCGCCGCCGATAAAGACCACGAAAGGAGCAACGGACATGAGCTCCACAACATTACTCATTCAGCAGATCGTTCTTGGTACGGGAAGCCTTGCGCCCGCGCGTTGCTGCGAAATCTGCTTGCCCATTAAACAGGAGAATATAGTAACGCCAGGACCCGTTCGCGCGCATTGGACCGTTACCACCGACGAGAATGGCAATCCTCGGCTGGCCATGCGCTGGCGCGTCGACCCCCGGGGAACGAAATAACTTTTGTGTCTTGTAAGCCGCAGCAGGTTGCAGCATGCCAGTTGGCACACACAAATCCGAGCGATACAACCCGCCGGGCTGGCCCGTTGCGCGTGCGTTCGCGCTAGCACTGCTTTTTGTGCTGGCTGGCGTTCCGGCGGCCAAAGCCCAAGAACCGCCGCAAGCGCCTGCGGAAGAAAATCCCAAGACACCTCCGATGGCGCCTGATGCCAGCAGAGTGTCTTCGGATTCGTCGGACGATCCGGAAGCGATGTTTCCGCATTTCGAAAACACGCGATACTGGCTCAGCGGTCAGGCTAACTTCATCTACCAGACGAATCCGCCGTTCTATGCGGCTTACAGCGGCAAGAACAGCATGGACCCGAACTACGACAAGGCCACCTCGCGGGTCATGACCCTGTACACCGGGATACGCCTGAACAACTCGTTCGAGCTGCTCGCCGATGTGGAAATGGCCGCGGGAGCCGGCCTGAGCAACGCCGTCGGCTTGGCAGGAATCACCAACCTGGACGTGGTGCGCATTCCCGGCGAAGGATCGCCGCTGAGCACCGCCCCTTATCTGGCACGGGGCATGATTCACAAAGTGTTTTCGTTCAGCAAGGATTCGGTGACGAATGAGCGCAGCCCCTTCTCATTGTTCGATGAGTTGCCCAGCCGGCGCCTGGAAGTGCGCTTCGGCAAATTCAGCTTGGCGGATTTCTTCGATCAAAACTCGGTGGCCTCCGACACGCATTTTCAATTCACCAACTGGACCATTGACCAAACCGGGGCCTGGGATTACGCGGCGGACACTCGAGGCTACACCGTCGGTTTGATCACCGACTACGAAGACGGCGACTGGGGCTTCCGTTTTGCCGAAGCGTTAATGCCCAAGGTGGCCAATGGCATCGATTTGGTCTGGAAGCCCTGGGAGGCGCATTCTGAGAATTTCCAGTACGAACTGCGACGTGGCTTCCTGCCGAAAAAACCGGGAGCCGTGCGGGTGCTGGCGTACACCAACTACGCCAACATGGGAATTTACAGCGAAGCGATTGCGCAGTTCGAAGAAGGCCTGGTGCCCCGGCCGGAGATCACCAATCATCCCTGGCATATCACCCGCAAGTATGGCTTCGCGGCCAACTTCGAACAGCAGATTTTCCCGAACATTAGCATTTTCAGCCGCTTTGGCTGGAACAACGACAAGACCGAGTCTTTCGCCTTCACCGAGGTTGACCAGACCTTCGCCGGCGGAATGGGAGTGCACGGTGTGCTCTGGCATCGCCGCCAGGATCGCGCCGGCGTCGCGCTGGTGAGCAATGCTATTTCCAAGGATCACCAAACGTATCTAGCCGATGGAGGCTATGGGTTCCTGCTCGGCGACGGCAAGTTGCGCTACGGCCGCGAAGACATTGTCGAGACGTACTACACGCTGCATGTCTGGCGCGGACTGTATGTCGGGCCGGGATTGCAGCATATCGTCAACCCGGGATACAACCGCGACCGCGGACCCGTGCTGGTGCCGGGCTTCCGCGCTCATCTCGAGTTCTAATCCACCGTCATCGAGGCGAGCGCCGCCAGTCGCGTGCTTGTAACCCCTGGGCCCGCCTGTGCCTCTGGAAAACCATGGCCTGAGCGGCTCGCTGTTATTGCGCAATGCGTTAGATTGATAGGAGGGGTTGCTCCCCATGTTGGCACTGCGCGACAACCTTGCCCTGTGTTTCACTGCGCTGCGCGCCCACAAGCTGCGCACCTCCCTGACCATGCTTGGCCTCACCATGGGCGTTGCCACGCTCATCACCGTCATGACCATCGTGCAGGGCGCGAATCTCTATGTGGAAAGTAAGGTTGCCAATCTTGGCACTAACGTCTTTCAGGTCGCGCGCACTCCCTTCGCGGTGACCGACTTCGACATCATCATCAAAGCCCTCAAATACAAAAAGATCGAGTTAGACGACATGCGCGCCGTCACCGAGGCCTGCCCGGCGTGCCAGGAGGTCGGCGCTACGGCCAGCGCCTCGGTCCGAGCAAGATACGGAGACAAGGAAGCACTGGACGTGGCCTTCTACGGCCAGACCCCCAGCATGGCGGATATTGACACGCGCGCCGTCGAGTCCGGACGCTATTTCACCGCTTCGGAGTCCGAACACTACACCAACGTCTGCCTGATCGGCCAGACCGTGGCGCAAACTCTGTTTCCCAGTGCCGACCCCATTGGCAAGAGCATTCGCATCACCAACGACGAGTTCGTGGTCATCGGCGTCATGGAGAAAGTCGGCAGCGTTCTTGGCCAGGATCAGGACAATTTTGTTACTGTGCCGCTCCCGGTATTCCTCCGCATGCAAGGGATCCACGAGAGCTTGACCATTAATGTGAAGGCCAGAGCGGGGAGTTTCGAGGCCGCCCAGGATCAGGCGCAACTTGTGCTGCGTGCCCGCCGCCATTTGAGCGCCACTATGGAGAACGACTTTTTCATTGGCACGAAAGAGAGCTACATGGCCTTGTGGCGCAGCATCAGCTCGGCCTTCTTCGGCGTCTTCATCATGGTGAGTGCCATCTCGGTGATCATCGGCGGCATCGTCATCATGAACGTGATGCTGGTGAGCGTCACCTTGCGGCGTCGCGAGATCGGCGTGCGCCGGGCGGTGGGCGCGACCCAGCGCGACATCCTCGGCCAATTCATCACTGAAAGTGTTGTGCAGTGCCTGGCGGGTGGATTCGCCGGTATCGCGCTCGGATTCCTGGTCGCTTTGCTCCTGCGCACCTACTCTCCTTTCCCTGCTTCGGTGCGGACCTGGGTTGCCCTCATGGGCGTATTGATGAGTTCCGCGGTGGGCCTGTTTTTCGGAATTTACCCGGCGCTGCGTGCGTCGCGCCTGGATCCGGTGATTGCCTTGAGGTCGGACTGATGGCGTTCGTGACACTGGCGCAAGCGCGCGAGAATTTCTTCGCGGCGATGGACACGCTGCGTTCCTCCAAGGTGCGCTCTGCTCTCACTGTGCTCGGCATTGTCATCGGAGTCTCTTCGGTCATTTCCATGGCGGCCATCATTCAGGGGTTGAACAGATTCGTCCAGGAACGCGTGGAATCGCTCGGTTCGCGCACCTACTTCCTGACCCGTTTTCCCCCGGGAACCGACCCTTCCCATATGCCGCAGCGGTACCGGATCCGCCGCTATTTGGAGTACAACTACGCCGAGTTAGTTCGCGCGGCGGCTCCCGATGTTGAGAGCGTTACTACCAGTGGGACCCGCGGCTTTTTCTTGGGTGATTCGAACCTGATTACCAGCGGTGACCGAAGCGTCGAAAAGGTCATCGTTCGCGGCGCGGAACCCGAATACATTACCGCGCTGCCGCTCTTCAACATCGAACGCGGGCGCTTCATCAATGCATTTGACCAGGAGCACGCACGGCCCGTGGTCGTGCTGGGAGCGTCCATCAGCGAGTCGCTGTTCCCCAACACCGACCCGCTCGGCAAGACCATTCGCATCAATGGCGCGACCTACGAGGTTATCGGCGTCTTTGCCCACGACCAGGGTTTGTTTCTAGGCCCCGGCGTCGACATTTTCGCCATCATCCCGCTGAGCAACTTCAAGAAGCAGTATCCCGAGGCCAAAGAACTGGTCATGATTTTCACCGTGCCCAAGGACGTCAACGTCGAGACCGCCCAGGCGGAGGTCATTCAGGCCATGCGTCGCATCCGGCGCATTCCCGCTGACCAGGAAAACGACTTTGAACTCAGCTCCCCAGACTTTCTCAGCAACTTGTGGAACCAACTCACCGGTGCTCTAGTGATACTCACGGCGGTGATCAGCTCCATTGGACTGCTCGTGGGCGGCATCGGCGTGATGAATATCATGCTCATTTCGGTGACCGAGCGCACTCAGGAAATCGGTGTACGCAAAGCCATCGGCGCCCGGAAAGTGGACGTGCGCCTGCAGTTCCTATTCGAAGCCGTGCTGCTCACTCTGCTTGGAGGCACAATCGGTATTCTCATAGGTGCGGCGGTCTCTACCCTGGTGCGCACCCTGGTGCCTTCCATTCCCGCGACCCTTTCGTTCCTCTGGATTTCCATCGGCTTTGCGATCTCCGTGGGGGTTGGGCTGTTCTTCGGGTACTATCCCGCAAGTCTGGCAGCGAAACTCGACCCTATCGAGTGCCTGCGATACGAGTAGCGGTAAAACTCCAAGCGTGCGGGTTTGCTCGCGCCGGCTGAGTTGCACCGCGAACAAAAGGCCCGGTTTTAGTGGCTTTATCGACGTATCCCGAACTGAGAAATTGAGAAGAAAAGCGCCAGGCGTGTCTGTGTCCCGGCGCATTGACTGACTTTACCTCCTATGTTAGAAACGCTTTGAACGATGGGAATAGCTGTCAGGTCGCGGATGTAGCAGTCCGTTTCGTGGGACGGCTGGCGCGTTCTCGCTCCTTCCTTGCGCATGTTGGCAATTTGCGGCCGGTCCAGGGTGAGTGGCATTCCGGCGCTGTTCTCCAATCGCGAAGCTGATATTGCGCAAATTGGTCCCAGGGTCCATGGCAGACGAATCCAAGCCACCCCAACAGCCCGAAAGCACGCCACCGGAGCCCACAACCGCGTCGCCCATGCCGCCGCAAGCAGCTCCTTCTGAGCCACCGCCGCCAGCCGCAAAGCCCGCAGCCCCTGCTGCCAAGCCTACGGCTCCCGCAGCGAAACCGGCCCCGCCTCCGCCCAAGCCTCCGCCGGTCATGCAAGTTCCAGTCGATAACGAGCTGGTCCGGCGCTATCGCGCTCGTTTTGGAGCTGCGATTCTGGATGCGCTCGAGGACCGCAAGCAGCCCTATCTGATCGTCGACGCGGCCCAACTCAACGAGATTGCCCGCTATACGCGCGACGAAGAAAAATTCGATTTGCTCGAGGACTACACCGCCGTCGACTGGCCGCGCCGCGAAAAACGCTTCGATCTGATCGCCATTCTGTACTCGTTCCCGCACAACGCCCGCCTCCGCCTGAAAGTTCCGATCGCGGCCAACGAGCGCCCCGCCAGTTTGGTGGAGATTTGGCCGGTCGCCAACTGGCTGGAACGCGAAATTTTCGACATGTTTGGCATTGCATTCGCCGGCCATCCCGATTTGAAGCGCATCCTGCTGCCCGACGGCTGGGAGGGCCATCCGCTGCGCAAGGACTACGACATTCTGAAGCAGGACGCCGCGTGGGTCCGCGAAAATCTCGGGATCGACACCGGCCAATAAGTATGGGAGACCCAACCGACACCGTGCACCAAGACCCCACACAGCAAAACGGCACGCTGCTCGGCGCCGACGAGCTGGTCCTCAACATGGGGCCGCAGCACCCTTCGACCCATGGAGTGCTGCGCGTCAAGCTTAAGCTGGATGGCGAACGCGTCCGCGGCACCGAATGCGTGATCGGCTACCTGCATCGCGGCGTAGAGAAAATTGCGGAGAATCGCAGCTACCAGCAGTTCGCTCCTTACGTAGACCGCATGGACTACGTGGCGGCGGTCAGCAACGGATTGGGCTATTGCGAAGCGGTGGAGAAGCTGCTGAACGTCGAAGCCCCCGAACGCGCCAAGGTCATCCGCACCATCCTGACCGAGTTACAGCGCATCGCCAGCCACCTGGTTTGGCTGGGCACCCACGCGTTGGACATTGGCGCGCTCACCCCGCTGTTTTATTGCTTCCGCGAACGCGAAGAAATCCTGAAAATCTTCGAAAAGTATTGTGGAGCGCGCCTGACCACACACGCCTTCCGCATCGGCGGCTTGCAGTACGAATCCTACGACGGTTTCGAAAAAGATGTGGAGCGCTTTTGCAACAGTTTCGACAGCCGCATTCAGGAATACGTGGACCTGCTCACAGGCAACAGCATTTGGATTGGCCGCACGCGCAACATCGGCGTCCTCAACGCGGCGGACTGCATCGCCCTCGGCGCCACCGGCCCGATTCTGCGCGCCAGCGGCGTGCAATGGGATCTGCGCAAGGCTCAGCCTTATGCCGCCTACGACCGCTACAAATTCGAGATTCCGGTGGGCACCAACGGCGATACCTACGACCGTTACATGGTGCGCATGGAAGAGATGCGCCAGTCGCGGCTGATTTGCCTGCAAGCCATCCAGAACATCCCTGAAGGCCCGATCTTCGGCAAGGTCGGCAAAGTGATTAAGCCCGCGCCCGGCGAGGTGTATCACGCCATCGAAGCGCCCAAAGGCATTCTCGGTTATTACATCGTCAGCGACGGCTCCATCCAGCCGTACCGCGTGCGCATTCGT
>Ga0187782_10000065_pt1 | contig 56441 bp, 46 predicted proteins | sample 0715_SJ02_MP15_2_FD_132454 | JGI IMG/M metagenome (GOLD analysis project Ga0187782, IMG submission 132454) | Tropical peat soil microbial communities from peatlands in Department of Meta, Colombia - 0715_SJ02_MP15_20_MG | ecosystem: Environmental > Terrestrial > Soil > Wetlands > Peat | place... | reverse complement strand
GTCCGGACCTCCGTTGGGAGCGTACTCGACCCGGCATCCCGGCACGGTCTCGGCAACGATGTCGGCAAGCTCACGGACACGGTAGTTCTCTTCCGTTCTTCCGACATTGAAGATTTCGTTGTGAACTGCGTCTATCGGCGCTTCCAGGACTGCAAGAATTGCAGCGGTGATGTCGCGAATATGCACGATGGGACGCCAAGGAGTGCCATCGCTTCTCACGTAAATTCGGCCTGTTGTGTACGCGGAAGCCACCAAATCGTTCAATACGATATCCAACCGAAGCCGTGGCGACACGCCGTACGCGGTCGCGTTGCGCAGAGAGGTGGGGCTGAAACGCTCGTCTGCCAGTTTGTGCAGGTCGCGCTCAAGCAGAATCTTGGACTCGCCGTACGGCGTAACCGGATTGAGTGACGCTGCCTCGTCGAGCAAATCATCTCCCGCTGCGCCGTACGTGCTGCATGACGACGAAAGAACGAAGCGAGTTACTCCCGCCGACTTTGCCAGCTCAGCCAGCCGCACCGAAGCCTGGTGGTTGATATCGTAAGTAAGGTTGGGATCGAGATCGCCAAGCGGGTCGTTCGACAGCGCAGCCAAATGCACGACTGCGTCAAAGCCCTCGAGATCGGCTTCGCCCAGATCGCGGATGTCTTTCAGGATTTCTGGTATCTCAAGTCCTGGCTTCCCAAAATCGCAGCTAGCAAACAGGTCGGCGTCAAGACCGACGACATCGTAGCCGGCAGAGACAAGAATCGGCCCGGCCACTGCGCCGATATAGCCTTTATGGCCGGTGAGAAGGACTCTCATGTATTTCTCCTTGGAAGCGAACCTACTCTTGCCCGTCTTGAATCGGCGAGAGGAGACCGTTTTGACGGAGCAAGTCTGCAGCCTCCCGGATCATCGAGAACTTCATGCCAGAGCGCTCCGCGATATCGAGCAGCGAATGGTCGCCGTCCGAAAGATTGAGCACCCAAAGGCGCGCATTCATTTCCTCGTTGATCGAGGCTCCGCCCGTCGTCCGATAGAGATTTCGGCGCCCCAGCTGCGGTTCGCAGTAAGGATTTAGACTCCGATATTTCCGGTTGCTTTCGAGAATGGCGATAAGGGCGGCGCATACGCGAAACGAGGCTGCCAAAGATTCAGGCCGAATGAAATCCAAATTGTCCGCTGACGTATGGTACTCGGGAAATGTACCCCACACGCTCCGCATCAGGCATCCAACGGAAAGATTAAAACCGGGAGAGCAGTACTGCCGCTCGTCATATCCGTAGGGAGAGAATTCCAGGATTTCAAACGGGTTGTCCTGATGTTTCAAGACATGCGTCGCCGCGCGATCAATTTCTGCATTCCCGCGACGGCTTTTCTTATAGTGGAAGCCACCCGAATCTCCGAGGCACGTCAACACCAAGCCGTGACGAACGCTTGCCGTACTCTCGCGATTTTGCGCCAGCCATGTGATCGCCCCGATCGTGCCGGGAATGAACAAGAATCGATACGAGTAACGGCGGTCATGCCGCGAAAGCAGCGCGGCAAGAAACGTTGCTACAGCTAGGCCTGAAAGGTTGTCGTTTGCAAGCGAAGGATGGCAGACATGACAAGAAACGAGAACTTCGTCGTTTACCTGACCCGGTAAGTAGCACTCACCATACGTCAAATGTCCATTCTCCAGGCTTGAGTTGATGCAAACCTCGTACTCCCCCTCTTTCATGGCCAGCAGTTGCTTATGTGAAAGGCAGAACCCCCAATCCTCCTCGTAGTATGACGTTCGGTAGGGGATCCAGTCTGGCCGGTCAGGCATTGTGAAAAGGTGCGGCCTCAAGTCCCGCAGTGTCATTTTGGCTCGAATCGACGTGCTGTAATTCAACACATGGAGATTCGATTTTCGGAAGTCGACAACCCGCGTGCCGTCGCTATCTTTGATGTAGGCATCTCGAACGTTCCACTCTTTGGGCACCGTCCAGTCGAAGACTTTCGTTCCCGTCGGCACTTCGACCTGACGCAACGAGATTCGCTCACCAATCATGTCCAGAGTCTGTCGAATCCCTTCGCCGGTAATGCTGCGGCAAATCGGATAGAGCCGAGCAGCGAAGGCGTGAAGCTCCTTCCCAATCTCAGCCAAATCTTGGTGGTCGACTGCGTATTGCAAGTCGATCCGATCACTCAAAGTTCGCATAGGTGCGATCGCGCTCGGAAATCACTTCTACTGCCGCCGGCCAAGCGATCTGGAATGCCCGATCATTCCATCGAATGCCACGCGCGGACTCGGGATTGTAGAACTGAGACATTTGATAGAACACTTCGGCCTCGTCCTCCAAAGTCAGGAACCCGTGTGCGCATCCCTCCGGAACATATAGCATGTTCCGATCCTCACCTGTCAAAACAACCGCCACCCAACTCTTGAAGGTCTGAGAACCGGGGCGGATGTCGAGTGCCACATCCCAGATCGATCCCTTCGTGCAGCGAACGAGCTTTGCTTCGGCATCCGGTTCCACTTGATAGTGCATTCCGCGCAGCGTCCCTTTGCGCTTGCTGTACGAAATGTTGCACTGGACCAGGCGCGGATTGAGGCCATGCGCCTCGAAGTCCTTTTGGCACCAAGTGCGCGCAAAAAAGCCACGCTCGTCGCTGACAGGTTCCGGACGAATCTCAACGACGCCCGATATCTTCGTGTGATGAAACTTCATGCCCGCTGCTTGACTGTTCGCGCATGCTCTGGCGCGGCGCCTAGTCCTTCGCGTTTCCGCAACCACGCGAGTAACAGGGCCATGGGCAAGAGCGCGATCAGGAAGAATACGATGCCCCCGCGACGATGAAGATTCCCGTACAGGAAGCCCGGATTTACATAGATGGCCAGCGTCGAGAGCGTCGCGATGCGCAACCCGTTCTTCAAAATCGCCAGCGGAACTACGACCGCGCACAGGAGCAACTTTCTCCAGGTGGTTCGAAGATAAAGGTAGGAGGCGAGTACGGTGGTGATGAGCAGAGCCAGGCTAGATCGAATTCCGCTGCACTCCTCCGCCACCCGAATGGATACCCCGGGGAGCCTGAAGACCAGGTCCTGGCGGAGATACGGAACTCCGGCCAGCTGGAAGAACCAGGCCGCCGCGTTTGCGCTCTGCTCTTGCAGAAAACCGACGATGTAGGAAAGGATCGGTTCCGGAATCGGCACACAGAAAAGAAGGAACAGCAGCGGAAATCGGGCGGATGTAAATGCGCGCGTCCCGAAGAACATGATGAATGCCCCGAGCCAAACCAACACGGCTCCGAAAACAAACAGCACTCCCTGATTCGTCGGTCGGAGGTGCCATGTGTCGAGCCGTGCGGCAACGAGAGGACCCAAACCCGCGGCAATCAGCGTGGCACCCGGCAACCATCCGAAGGAAACCGCGGAGAAGATGTTCTTTCGTCGCTCATTGATGAAGAACAGGCTCACAAGCGGAATAACGAGGATCTGCGAAAAGCTGTCGTTCTCTATGACGAGTGCCGAGACTGCACGAGCCAAATCCCAGGCCACGATAAACGGCAAAAGACAAACGAGCACAAAGCCCAAGAAGTGCACAAACAGTGCGCTGCTGCCCGCTGCGTCAGCGCCGGTTGTTCCTGCTCGCTCAGTCGAGTCCTGCATAGGCTTAGGAATGCGTCGCCCTTGGCACGAGAGCATCAGCAATCTCGTACGTCACTCGGTCATCGTCCAAAATCGCGTATGCGATTCGCGCTCGCTCTTTCTGCGGACCTTCGATCTCCCAGTCGTGCCCCTTCCGAACTAACCTCATCTCACTCCGCGCGCGCCACCAATCATTGACCTGTCTAGGCAGAGGCGCCCAAATCTTTTCCGTGAAGATCATTTCTCTTAGATAACCCAGGAGCAACTCATATACTTTCCTCGCCGAGCTATCGATCAAATAGTCGGGGTGGGCGATGAAACTCATGAGGCCATTCTTCTCCCGGATCATGGCCAACTGTTTCTTCCAGAGCTCGATGGAGTACTCGCCCAGGATGTGAAAAAGCGAATAGTCCTGAATGGTGGTGAGCGGAAGTTCCAGAATCTTGCCGATGAAGAAAGGCATCACGGTGCAACAGCCACCCCGCTTCGGCTCTAGATGCGCGACGTTCGGCAGCGACATGTCGTAAGAGAATTCGAAGGCGTCATACCAATCGAGGTTGCGATACATCGCTCCCGCTCGGAACCCTTGGGCATGGTAGGTGCTGGCATACCCATTGATTGTTGTTGCTCGCCGAAGAAACTCGTCCCGCTCCTGGTACAGCCGTCCGTCATGGTTGAGGTCGTGAATGTTGAACTCAAATCCGCCCTCTTTGATCGCATCGACGTAGTCGTCAGTGACTTCATAGCGCATCTCGGGGATGACTTGGAACGACGCTGAGATGCCGTACGCCCGATCGAGGTCCATGAGCTGGGGCGTAAAGTCGCGACCGTCTGAGGTCTCCACATCATGCGTCATGATCAAACAACTGGGCGCGCCGTCCGGCCAAAACCAAATGAAGGGAACCCTCTGAACGCCCGCCGCTCGCATGGATAGCTTCAGCAGCTCCTCATGAAGCATGTCCACTGTGAAATCCACCGGCCACGCCGGAAATGGTCTCTTGCGCCAATCGCTGAAATATACTTTCTGAAGGTGGCGACGAATCGAAACGGGCAGGGCTTTTCGAGCGAGGTAGTAGGCCTTGAGAACCCACTCTTGAGTGACAATCCGCTCTCTGCTGGGCGCCAAGCTCTCGACATAACGTTCTCGTCGGAGGTTATCAATCACCTGAGCGGGGCTAAAGGGCAGTCGAATCTGGCCTTCACATACCTCCATCCCCTTCCGCGCGTCGTACAGAGCAGATGATCCGATCCGAGCGGCGACACTAGAGCGGGATTGTCCATAGCAAGCTATGTTGGGGCCAAACCGAAAATACCCGTTGTCTCCCGACAGCTGTGGTTCGAGAATTCGCCCCAGCAGGCCGTCAGGAACACGATAATAGTCACACAGCGGCTGAATCACAGTTTTTGTTCGCCGGCTTCCCTTAGAAAAACGTACCGCAAAAAGGGTTCTGCCAGCCGGGCTAGCCTTCGGAGGACTGCCTACCTGTTAAGTTCCGAATTGGTGACCTGCACCGCACAACAGCTTGACTTGGCGGCGTTCCGCGTAGATTGACGTGCCGCCGTTGCCTGGCCGGTCAAACAAAGGGAGGAGCCTATCCGATGTGGCGGTAGATGATCCTTCCAGTGAGTGTCAGTAGTTTGTCCGGCATGTGCGAGAACAATGTCTTCGCGGCTTTGAGCCGCCATCCGTCGGCCGAATCCAAACGGGAGACGTCGGGAAACGACCAATACGTAAGGGGCTGCGGGTCGCGGACCCAATGGTTCTTAAATGCCAACAGGCCTGCATGGTCCTCCTGCGTGCGGCCCATGTCGAATACGGTGGCACCGTTGGTTTTTGCCTCACGAATCGCGTTCCATAAGAGCCACGGAGTCGCGCCGAGATTGTTGTAGCGCGTGTCGGAGCAACCGTACTTGTAATAGGAAGCCGTGCGAAACCGCAGCGTAAGAATGGCGGCAATCGGTTTCCCTTCATGGTGCGCGACGCGAATGTCGGCGGCGTCACGCATGCATGCGAGTAAGTTCCTAAACCAAGCGAATGGTGTCGGCGGCAGCTGATGTCTGCCTCGCGTGGTGACGTACAGATGGTAAAACTGCTTCAGCAGGTCCCCGGACGGTCCTGAATGCTCGACTAGGTTCGCGCGTTCGGCTCGTCGGATGCGTCGCTGGACCGAGTCCTTATCCAAACTGCGGAAGACGTCGCTCAGTTCCGGACGGAGATCAAGAACATGGAGAAAGTAACCGATGGGATGCGACGACCCGTTCGTCCTGCTCACGTGGTCCAGACTTCGACTAACGGACCGTAATTCCAGGTACCTCAAATTCTCGCGCTCCAGTACCGCCTGCAGGTAGCGAAGCAGGAAGCTCAAATCCTCCTCAGAATTGCAGAGAGGCTCACAGTGATCTGAAAATGGCAGTGAAACCAAGCGGGATCCAGTTAGCCAGCTCTTTACGCGGCAGAATACCAGGCCGTTCTTCAATGCTCCAGTCGGCGACGAGGTCGTGAACACGACGGGCTCATAGCCGTACGTCCGCTTCAGAGCTTCGAGCCAGCCAACCGTGTGGAAGACAGACGCACCGGGGTGCCGTTCCACGAACTCTGTCCAGCGCGGGTCCTGGGTCGGATCGAGCTGATAGCAACAGAAGCGAGGAATGCTCTGATTCGTGTCGGCTGGCGGCGAACTATTCATGCGTATGCGCGGTGAGGTTTCCGCGATGCCCGAAAATGGAAGATCAGATTTCGAGATCAATTGAGCGAAACGAGCAGCGGCTGATCGCGGAAGAATAGGCAAAGACCAAGCGATATTGCCTGGTAAAATCGATTGCGGCTCTTAGAGAATGATCTCTTGCTACTTCCATCAGAGACAGTTTGTGTGCGGTGCTCGTAGATTGGAAAGGTTTCGCACGGTTTGGCGTATCTCGCGTTTACGTGCACCAAATCCGCAAGCCGCGTGACGCGCGGCGAAGACCCTGGCTTATCCTCGTGTTCCCTAGGAATTGCCGCTGAGTCCGGAATCCAAAGCAGTGCAATGACGCCGCGACTGCGTCCACAACCGAGAGGTGCAAGCATCATCGGCACTTCTTGCTATGGAGTCTGGCCCGATCCTCAATGAACCACCTTGTTTCTCGTTTCTACGCGGCGGGACCTTTGGTAGGACCCTACTATCTCGCCAGCTATGTTCCACACGTTCAGCTTGCATGAAAACCTTTCTTTTCGGTCGAAGGCGGCGATCCACCGCAGCGTCCACCCAGCTAACCTGCGAAAGAGGGAAAGAGGTACTCCGCGCACGACTCGCCCGGGCTCCTTGAGCACGGAGAATTCTGTCGCATCGGCGCGGCCCTTGCCGAACCACCAAGCTAGCAGATAGCCTTTCCTAAGCCGATTTGTGGCCACCGGGTGGCGCATGAGTGCGGCCGGCTCGTAGAGCAACGGTTCCCCGGCAACCAACAAGCGCGTGCCGAACTCGGTGTCTTCATTGCTCAACAGCTTGTTGGCGGAGCGACCCAGATCCGTTCGGAAGCCGCCGTACTTCTCGAAGACCTCTCTCCGAAAAGCCATGTTCGCACCAAACGGAGGTTCGTTGAGGGGCCTGGCTTGAGAACCGCGGTCGAACTCCACAAACGGGCCACGGGCATGAGGTCCTTCGATGGGCAACCAGCTTGGCGGCGCAGAATCCCACACCGGAATAATGCGACCGCCAACGCCGCTGCATTCGTTGTCACACAAGGGCGCCGTGAGGCTCCACAGCCACTCCGGATCGACGGTGACATCGTCGTCCATGAAAGCCACCACATCGCTGCGACATTCCTGTATTCCTGCGTTGCGCGCATAGGACACACCCTGCCGTGGTTCCAACAAATATCGAAATCTGCCCGGATATTGTGCATAGAAGTCTTCGACCACGCGGCGCGTTTGATCGGTAGAGTTGTTGTCTACAACCAGGACCTCCCATTCAATCGAGGCCGGGAGGTTCGAGACCGCCACACTCGCCAGCGCTTTCGCTAGAGTCTCGCACCGATTGTAGGTGCACAAGATCACCGTGATCGACAACTCTTTGTCCCCTTTTTCAGTTGGCAGCGAGTCGCTGCAAGACCGCTCGTCAAGGTCCAGTTCGCCTTGCGCATCTTGATATCGCATTTGATGGTGCATATCGCTCGAATCTTGAAGATTATGAAGCGGTACAAGCAACATCGCTTGAGCCCAACGATCCGCGGAGCGCAGCAAGCGGTCAGGGTTCGGGAGAGCCGGGCGCTGCCTGCGAAATACAGCGGGCGGGCGGAGGAGGCGCGTCGACGCGACCAGCACCCCTGGAAAAGAGCAAATGGCTATCAATCATCTGCCAAATCTCCCCTAGAAGGCCAGGGTGTCGGTACCAAGCAGCTAGAACGTACACGGCAATTCCCGCCACAACACACACGGAGAGCCTTCCCGGCATCCAGGGAAGCCCCTTTATGAAGCTTCGCAACAGACTAACGACGATCAGCATGAGTAAGGACGCCACAGCAGGAAAGACGAACGCCTTCAGCAGGGGACGAATTCTCACCCCAAGGATTCGCTGTGCGATGACGAAGAAAATGACGGCATAAAGCAGCATCGTCACGATGATCGAGACAGCGATTGCAGCCGGACTCCATCGGACCGCAATCAAGCAACCAGTGACCGTCAAGCCAGACAGAATAACGTTCGTTAAGAGATACAGCCCTGCGCGACCCTTGGATAACATCAGTGTGTGGACAAAGGCGAGTGCCGATCGGACAGCTCCGTAGACCGCAAGAATCTGCAGGATAGGGACTGCGGAAGCCCACTTATTTCCAAAGAGTGTAGAAACAAGCTCAGGCGCGATCGCTACGATTCCCGCAAATACCGGGAAGGAAACAAACGAACACATCTCGCAGAACTTGTAAAGAGCGCGCTCAAATCTGGCAGACTCTGATTGCAATTTGGAGAATGCCGGGAAGGCGACAGACTGAAGCGGCAGCGTGATGCCGTCGTACAACACACTAACGAGGCGGCTGGCAAGAGAGTACGGGCCAAGGCCAAGGGACCCAAAACCGTAGCCCACAAAAGTCTGATCGGATCTTTGTGAAAAGAACCACAAGATATCGTTTCCCGCAATGCCTAGGGAGAATCCGTAGAGATCGCGCAAATGTCGCCGCGAAATCCATAGGCGAGGTCGCCACGAAACCACCCACCACAAGCAGATGCAACTCAGAATCGCGTTGACCAACTGCTGTCCCACCAGACTCCAAACGCCGCACCCCTCGAACGCCATCCCGAGTCCCACCACGCCAGAAACTATAGTGGCCAACAGAGACCGAACCGCCAGCGAGCGAAAATCCAAGTCACGTGTGAGAATCGCTGTGGGGATTGAACTCAGCGCGTAGAAAAACAACGAAAAGGAGAGCCAAGCGATAACGGGAGCCACTCGAGGCTCATGGAAGAAGTGTGCGATTTGACCTCCGCACAGCAGGCTGAGCAAGCAAAACAGCGACGCAGTGGCCATGGCGATCCAGAAGGCTGAGTCTAGATGCTCCTTCTCGATCTCCTTCCGCTGGATGATCGCCATTCCAAATCCCTGCGTCACCAAGACCTGGATGAAAGCGATGTACACCCCTGCGATCGCGACGAGCCCGAACGTAGCCGGATCCAGGAGCCGCGCGAGACCGGCATATACGGCGAAGTTTAGAACCTGGCATCCCCAATTAGCGGCGCCCGCCCATGCGACGCCCTGTACCACCTTTCGGCTTGACCCGGATTCCATTGGGGGGTGGTCCGACGTCGTTTGCGCTTCCAGGACCGAGCCTTCAAGAGTCACGACGGGACCTCTACATCGAGAGAAGTCTTCGACGCGTTACGCTCTAACACTCCGCCCGGGAAGGGAATCTGCAGCAGGCGGGCATACACGCTCATGGTCCTTTGGCCGACGATGTCCCAAGAATTCCGGTCTCGCGCAAATTCCTTAATCGCGCGCCGCGCGCGGCTTAGGTTTGCAAACAAGTCGCTGGCAAAGTACTGTTTCAGGGCTCGTGCCAAGTCAGCCGCATCCTTCGGTCTAAACACGAAACCGGTCGTCCCCTCGATGAGATCCGCCTTGAGGGATCCCACATCGGCTGCCAGAACCGGGAGCCCAAAGCTGTATCCCAGGAACAAGACGCCGCTTTGATAAACGTGAGTGTAGGGCAATGCGAGGACATCCGCGGCCTTAAAGTAAAGCTCGGTTTCCTCGTCGGCGACGTAATCCGCTTTGAGCATTATGCGCGCAGCTTGCACATCTCCTTGGATCGCGTCGCGAATCGGGGCCCAATAGGTCTCGCAATTCTTCGGCTGACCTGCGATGATCAACCGATAATCATCCTTCGGATCCAGAAGCTTCTGAAACGCATCAATCAGGTATTCGAGTCCCTTGTACGGCGTGATGTTGCCGAAAAACAGAATCACCTTCTCCGTTTCGCGAATGCCCAACTGTTTTCTCGCCTCGGCTGGAGTGAGTAATGTATTCGGAACGGCATTATTGATGCCGAATGGGATCACCGTCACCCTAGCATCATCGACTCCGAAATCCTCTCTGAGCTCAACCTTCATCTGCTCTGTGTGAACGAAGACATGGTCGGCCAGTCGATATTGGATTCGGAGGGTAAGTCGATTGAGAAGGCTGTCTGTGGAATCCCGACGACCCGCGTTCACGTTGTGCAATGTGAGGACAATCTTCTTCCCGCACAACTTGTAGTAGAACATGAGCAGCGTGCGGTCGATCAACTCAAACTTGTTGTTCCACAAGATATGAAAGACTTTCGGCTTGGCTGTCGCCGCATAGCGGATCAGCTCGGCGTAGTACTTCAAGATCCTCAGCACCTTTCTTGGCAGGCTGGCCCTGGGGTCTTGGTCACCTCGAAGATTAAGAAAGTTCATTCTGGGAGTGACATGGAATTCCGGGAAGTCCACATAATCGCTCCCAATCAAATCGATGGCCGCCCCCTTTGAAAGCAGCTCCGTCGCGAGGCCGAATACATAAGGTCTGTCGCGACCGGCTGTGAGAAGTGCCACAGCAATCTCAGAGGGCGGATTGAAGGACGTCACATCGGGTGACCTCTGCGCTTCTTCACAGACGAGATCATTCTTCCAGCCGATTTGAGAGTTCTCTTTCATGCCTGTGCCAGTCTCTCTTCTAGAAGCTCGCAGATGGCGTGGTAGATCGCGACGTGCATCTCTTGAACGCGGGGAGTCGACGTCGAAGGGACGCATAGGCAGATGTCGCATTTCGACCGCATCTGCCCCCCGGATTCACCCGTGAGACCGACCACTTTCAGCCCTCCCTGGTGAGCGACCTCAATCGCCCGGAGAATATTCGGACTATTGCCGCTGGTGGAGATCGCAACCAGCACATCGCCCGGCCGGGCGTGCGCGGTGAGCTCACGAGCAAATACGTGCTCGTATCCATAGTCGTTGCCAACCGCGGTTAGAGCTGACGTGTTGGCATGCAGCGCAAGGGCTCGGAGCGGACGTCGCTCCTGCAGAAACCGGCCTGTAAGCTCTGCAGCAATATGCTGCGCGTCCGCTGCTGATCCGCCGTTTCCAGCAATCAGCAGTTGGCCGCCGCCAGCAAGAGCGGAGCAGATGATATCAACAGCGTCTGACACGGCTGGGGCAAGGGATGGAAGGGCCTTCAGAACCTCCATATGTTCGTCCCAAATACCTATGATCCTACTTATCTGCGGGTTTGAAGTTGACACGCCGCACTCCCTCGATCCTAGTTCTTGAGTCACAATCAAAACGTCGGGTGCAAGTACGCTGCTGGTTAGAATGCGCTTGCGCTGCGCACGATTACCCTGCCGTCGATCAATCCTGCTGCTTGGCGGGGCCTGGTTTGATGGCGCGCATATAGAGCGTTCCCACTTTCCTGGCTTCGCTGTCGAGGTTGTCGTCAGGGAGTCGTCGTGCGATCGAGACGAATCCCGACCGCTGCAAAGACCGCGCCAAGGTTTCCTCGTCCCAGGCGTACTTATGCTGCTCGCCCTGACGGAAATGGTAGTTGATGTGATCCATTTGAGTTTCACAACTCGCCGGATGCCATCCAGCGGTGTAGCGCCAGTATTCGTGGTTCGGGTTGCCGTATCCTCGAATCAGCCACTCGGTGTCGGGTACGCCGACATCGAATACTCCGCCATGTTGAAGCACGCGCAGCGACTCGGCCAACACGTGCGGAACTTCTTGAGAAAATTCGAAATGCTCGAAGGCATGCTCGCTGTAAATGTAGGCCGCGGAATCATCGGGAAACGGCCAGCGCCTGCGTAGGTCGAGCTGGAGATCCGCATCCGGGTGATACAGATCGATATTGACCCAGCCCGGCCTGCGATTCGATCCGCAGCCAAGGTTGAGCTTGAGAGGCGCGCTGCTCAAGAATCGAGGTGCCTTTCGCACCGCGACCCAGTGACGATACGACATGCGCGCCTCCGTACCGATGTCACGGATCGCGCGACGCAACCCATAGGTTGTGTGAGACCTGAGGTAGTTCTGTACTGGAGGCATGGACTAGACCTGTGCTGGCACTCACTCGGATTGACAGGTTCAGGAAGCCTCAAGACGGTACATCGCTCTATCACATGCCCGCAGGAAAGATGCCTTGATTTGCGGGAGCACCATCTGGGCTCGCTTCGCAACATCCCATCCGAGCACTGGTTTCAGCCAAGCGTACTTCCAACGCAGACGCGGCTCCTCCAAGCGACCACCAAGCTGGGCTGCTAGAGCGCGCAATTCCGCCACGATATCCGCCCGCTCCGGATAGAATTGGTCAAGCCAATTCTGCATGTAGGTGAGACAGGCCTTACGGACCCGATCGCTTTCCTCGAGCGATCGAAGGTACTGGATGTGCAGTTTCATTGAGAGCAGGAGCGCGTCTTTTTTTCTGTCGGATGTGCCCACGAAGCTCCAGCGATTCGAAGACGTAACTCTGTAAAAGACTTTCGCCTCCGGCACGAAGCGGGTACCCTCAGACGCCATCAGCACACGGCAGAAATACTCGCCGTCGTCGTCGCTAATGAGCCGCGTGTCCCAAACCCCGGCCGCTTCCGCCAGTTCTCTGCTTGTGAGCCACGTGGCCGTTTGCATGTGCAGGTTTTCGCTCAGCTGCGCCAGAAGCCATTCAACCGAGGTTAAGTCATGCCATAACGACGTTGGAATGAAGCGCGCACGGTGGACCCGATAGTTGAAATAGCCCCAAGACGAAGACAAAAGCTTTCTCGTGGAGGAGGGGTCTCCCAAGGCCGCAAGCTGACGCTCGATCTTGTCTGGCGCCAACATGTCGTCTGCGTCGAGCCACTGGATGTATTCACCAGTACTGAGCTTGAACGCGTGATTACGCGCCGCAGCGGCACCTTGGTTTTTCGTCGACACGACCGTAACCTCTGTCGACCCAAGTTGCCGCGCCACCTCGGCTGTCCGGTCGCTGGAGCCGTCGTCGACGACGATGATTTCCTTGCGCGGCCAAGTCTGGCCCATCGCTGACCGAAGTGCGTCGCCAATCCACTCCTCGGAGTTATAGGCAGGAATCAAAATCGAGACCAACGGTTTCATGACAAATGACTCCTGAGATCAGTCTGCCCGGGATTCTGCGGTGTGCGTCCCGCTAACTCTGTGCAGGGCCCGTGTGATGTGCTCAGGCTGGAGGACGGTCCTCCCAGTGCCTTCGGTGAGCCAGAGCGTTCTTCATAGGATGAAGCGGCGTGCGCCAACAAGCCTATGTGTTTGTATAACATCGCAATGGAAGCAGCGGGAAGGCCCGGCGCGACGAGCAATAACCCTGTCCCAAGACTGTCCACCCGTACAGTGGATTCTATCTTTGTTTCGGAAAAGAATGACCCTGTAATAGAGCTTATAGTTCGCCTGTCGTAACAGGAGCGGCAACGATGGCCAGAGCGATCAAGTTGCTTTTCTTAGCCCTGCCTTTATGGGCCCTGTTGTCTCCACGTGCGCAGGCTCAGACCGTCAATGCCGCAAGTTGCAACGAATCCGACGTACAAACGGCTCTTAGTTCGGCGGGGGCAGGTGGACAAGTAAACGTCCCAGCGGGTACGTGTACGTGGACTTCGCAGCTTGCCGTGAATAAGAACGTATCGATCATCGGTCCCGGGGCGGGTTCGCTTACGATCATTGACAATGCCCCTAGCGGCAACGAAATGCTCCTCTGGACGGGAACTTACGGCACAACTGGCTGTTCGACGGCGTCCAGCGTCTGTTTCCGTCTTTCCGGCATGACCATACAGCCAGTCACAGGCAGCACTACGCTGTTCTCCCCCGTAGGCCTTCTCGGAACATGCGCTTCGTCGGGATGTCCGAACATTCGCGTAGACGACAACACGTTCAGCGGATGGACCGAGGGCGGAAACGGCACGCAAGCAGAGTGGATCATCCGAACTGACAATATTTTTGGCGTAATTGACCACAATCATTTCACCAACACAGACTATGGAGAAATCATGGTCAACGCCAACTTGAGTGCGTACCTCGGTGTTGGATCCAACGGAGACAACTCGTGGGCGCAACCTGATACGTTCGGGAGCACGAATGAACTCTATTTTGAGTCCAACACACTCGATGCTGGAACCTCATATGACTGCGACGCGCCCCCCAATGGCGGTACGATGGGCGGCTGCCGCGTTGTCGTGCGATTCAACACGTTCAGCGATGTCAATGTTGGTGGGGCGATGCAATCGCACGGTACTGAATCTGGCGCGCGGCACCGGGGAATCCGTCATGCCGAGGTCTATGGCAACACAATCAACTGCGCGAGTTCTTCTGGCTGTACCGTTTCGGATGCATTTCTGAGAAGCGGCACCCTGCTCGCCTTCGGCAACGACATCACTGCTTCCAACGGCGGCTTCTACAACAGCCTGGTCGAGCTACTTGAATACCGCGTGGCGAACGCATTCTCCCCCTGGGGCACCTGCGACGGCACGGGCGGTTACGACCAGAACGACGGCACCGTGTATAGCTCCGGGACGGCCAGCTCTGGCGGGCCAATGACGACACTCACCGATAGCACCAAGAACTGGACCACGAATCAGTGGGTGTCAAACGGCTCTCCCTATTCGGCACGGGATACGGCTGCCGGATGGGGTTCGGAGATCGACGCCAACACCGCGACCACCGCCACGCTTAATCAGAGCGCCTTCTCCTCTCCCACATGGACCGCAGGGGACAGTTATCAGATCTTGCGGGCGACCATTTGCATCGACCAGCCAGGGCGCGGAGCGGGAACCTATATATCCGGCGCCACTCCTTCACCGACTGGGTGGGTCAACGAAGTGCTCGATCCCGTGTATCAGTGGGCGGATATCAAAAACGCTGCGTTCTACTTCCCGGATGTGGGGAGCGATACGGCGCGCATCATCGCCAACCGCGATTGGTACTCGCAGGTGAGCCAATCGGCACAAAGCTCTCCTACCTCCCCATTCAACGGCACGGTAGGTACTGGATTCGGAACTCTCGCAAACAGGCCGCCGACATGTACGACGGGCGTTGGCTACTACGCGACGGACCAGGGTTCGTGGAACGGCAGTGGCAACACTTTCCCAGGCCAGTCCTTTGACCAAGGTGTGCTCTACGTCTGCGCCGCAACGAACACATGGAGCACCTACTATATGCCCTATACGTATCCGCACCCTCTCGTCCAGGGTTCGGGCTCAAGCTCGGGAAATCCGCCGGCAGCTCCAACAAACCTGACGGCCACTGTCCAGTGATCGGCGGTTGATCTTGCGCCAAAGGCTTCCGCTCCGCTATGCGTCTTGCACTTCGGTCGTCCAAAAAACTTCAATGCTCTCATCCATGCACGAGTCAACCACGTCCGAGATCTCGCTCCTTGCAACCCATCGCTTCAGCGCTAGGCCCTGTCGGCAGTCCGGCGTGTAGTTGAACGTCCCGTCTGGCGCCAGCCGCTCTAGCACTTCGATGCACTCGAGTCCCTCTCGCCGGAATTCGGGCAGATTGACTTCAAACGAAAGATAGGGAACGGGACGCTGCATTCCCCGCAAGACGCTCAGTTCGTGCCCCTCGACGTCGATCTTGACAAAGAACGGGCTTCCGTATGCCGCACTGAGCTGTTCAATCGAAACGGTCTCCACTTCCCTGCATTCGCCGAAGTTGAGTTTGTGGCCGAACTTTCCATCGTCTTCTCGCAAGGTCTCGGCCCATTTCTGACTCAGGGTATTCTTCGCAGATCCGGGTGCGTCGACCCACATCTTCTGAGTCGAACTGGTCTCGCTGACGGCCTTGGGCACGACGACCAATTGCTTCCGTTTCAACCGGTATCTCAGGAACTTCTGTCTCAGGGTCTCCCGACTGCACTCGTCGGGCTCGACGGCAACCACGTGAGCGCCCAGTCTCAAGAAGATATCGGCCTTGTAACCCTGGTTAGCGCCGACGTCGAAAATCAGATCCCCCTTACGAAATCCGCGCAAGAGTTTCCTGTAGAAATCGACTTCCTTTTGCCGATCATCGACGATTCGTCTGTCAGCCAAGCGCCAATAGAAGTCATAGATCCACGATGCCTTCGCTCGCTCGTAAACGCCGACGCTCCCGAGCAGCCTCCGAACGTAGTATTGGTATCCCATTGGTGAAGTTGTAGTTCTAGCAGTCATCGCTTTGAGCTGCCTGTGCCTTGCGAGCAGCCAAGACGAGGTTCGTGCACTCGATGTCCTCGCGGCTGAGCCCTTGATACTGCGAATGTATGCGGAGGCCATTTACGTCGGCGCGAGCTGCCCTTTCCTCAAGAACGGAAAGACCCGCATCGGCAAACATCTTGAGCCACTGGCTTCGTTGAATTCGATTGATGTACTGCACGCGATTCTCGCACCAGAATTTCCATTGCGAGTCCGAGAACGTCAGATATTGCTTTGGGCTGGCCGATCGATCGTAGAAGCTGAGATGGTCCATGATGGCGATGCTGTGGATTGCAAGACCGCCAGGTACGAGCATGGAAGCTGTGTTCGACACAAATTCCGGCGCAGTTGCCGCCTGGATGTGCTCCATCACACCGGCGCTGATTGCCATGCGAAACGTGTTGCGTGGCAGACTCTCCATCAAGCCTGACGGGTCCAGCACGTAGCGAAACCCGAGAACTTTGTAAAGATCATCGAAGGTATTTGCGCTCTCAATCTTCTTAGCCAAGAACCGGGCCCGGTCGAAATCGCATCCATCCAGGAACCCATCCTGCCCGAACCGTCCTTCCAGCTGGCGAACGAAACTCTTCAAAGCGCTCAATTGGCGGTTGTCCCAGACATCATAGAGAACAGCTTGGAAGTCAAAGAACAGCCGCAACGTGAGCGCTTCCCAATGAACCCACCCAGTGCCGAGTTCGACGATCGTGTCGTCGGCATGAAGCGGGCCGTACTTTAGACACCAAGAAATGTTTCGCTCTGCCCGCTCGAAGTAGTAGGCCGGCATTTTGCCTACGGTCCGCTTTTCCCCGCCGAGGCGATTGCCAAGACCTCGATACAGGTTTCGTGCGGGTGCGCAACAAGAGAACGTTTTCAAGGCGAGGGCTGAAAGATGGTATCGGATCATCTGAGATTTACTTCCTGCCAGAATAACTGCCCATGACGGTTCGTGGCATCTGCCAGTAATTGCACTTGGGATGACTAGTTTGCGCTCGCTGTCGCCGGCACCCGATCGCGTATCCCGGAACCGAGCTTTTCTGGACCGTCAACGAAAAGGCGGTGGATAAGCTCAAGTGTCAACAACTGATGGATCTCGTTGGTATAGTTCCGATCGCCTTTGAGATGACCATGTACGACAGCCTCGAGTTGCCTTCGGTCGACATACGGTCGAGACAGGCTGCGCGGATCGAGCAAGACTTCTTGCACGTACGACGAGAGCCGATCCTGGTACCAAATTCGGAAGTGTGAAATCTTGTGTCTCCCGAGAAAGAGCCGTTCGAAGTGAAAGCTGCGCAGCGCGTGATCGACCCGCGCCAGCCATTGAGGCATTCCCATGTCATACGCGTACTCAGCCCTGAAAAGGAACTCTAGGAAGGCGTGCGAGGCAGTCTCTATGAGACGCCCTCTCTCCCCGAGCAGACCCCGATCCGTAGGGATTCGGAGTAGATCTCTGTTGCCGTCGGCTATCAGTCGAATCGAAGCCTCATTGCCGGCAAGGGTTGACCGGGGTGCGCGATACGCGGTCCGAACCAAATCATTGTCGAGAAATGGAGACCGCACCGAGAGCTGTGTCTGCTCGAGCGCGAGAACCCCGTAGTGATGCCACGGGCCCTGCTTGAAAACGGCAAAGGAAAGCGGGTGTCCGCGAAGAACGTCGGTATATGTTCTGCAAGCTTGCTGGAAGAGGGGCGCGAACTCAGCGCTGAACAACCCCGGCAGGGGCTGCACGGGCTTGAAAGCAACGACTTGGCGAAGGACCTCGCCGCCGTAGTTCCCCGTCATACGCACGGGCGCAGTCTTGCCTGCCCGTTCGATGACGTAGAGACCGGACGAATGGCTCACATCCGTGCACCCGTCAGTCAGGTACACGGCGCGCTCGGCGTAGCGCGGGAACTGTGCGAAGAAATCCTCTCCGGGCCGAATCACCTCGTGCGATTGCCCGCACGCCTGAGCCACCCGCCGCGCAATCGTTACGTCTTGGCAGTCACGGAGCATTCCCCCGAACGTGTAACAAGGCAGACTGCCCGGATCAGCTTTCTGCCAGGCCATGATCATCCGGGTGTCTAGGCCTCCCGTGAGAGACATGGCGACTCGCTCTTGCCCGCCGAAATGTCGCACAAGATTTTGCGAGAAGATGTTGCGGAACTCCGCGTAGTAGTGCTCCGGTTCCAGCGCGTCCTGGTTCTCCCAATCGCGAGCTTCGAAGTAAGCAGCCTTTTGCGCTAGGGATCCCTTGCGGAAGACCCAACTCGATCCACCTGGCAACACATCAATTCCCCAGAAGAGAGACCTGCCCTCGAGAGTGCACCCGCAGGTCAGGAATTCACCCAAAGCACGCGGGTCGATTCGTCGCAACTCCGGTCGGACTGCCAGAATCGCTTTTGCCTCGGCCGCGAAATAGAACGCATCCTGAGATTCGTGAAAGTAGACCCGATGCATCCTATACCGGTCATTGAAGAGCGTTGTTATTCCGCGATTCCGGTCCATCAGCAATCCGTGGAATCTACCGTTGAGCGCTGCCGGAAACGATGGATCCTCTTCATAAAGGTGAACGAGATACGAAGGTCCAACCGGGTCCACGTCATGCCCGCGCTCAATCAGGCGCCTGCTGGTTCCCGGCTCCGGAAACTCCTCTCCGGAGAAAACAAGAACCACGTCGCCACGCTCGTTTCGCAGAGGCATCCCATCGGAAAAGGAGTTTTCTCGCGCCACCCAGCCGACATACACCCCGAGCGACTCATCGATGTAAGTGCCCGTCGCATAGAATTCCTCGTGACGGAGAGCCTCGACCATTTGGAGAAGCTCCTGCTCCGCCTGCTCGCGAGGCATCCTGGTTATGAGACCTACGATCCCCGGCATTTCCTTCTGCTCTGGTCCAGTAATCTTGCTAGGCGTTCTCTAGGCCCGGAAACTTCCGTGCGTACCAGAAACTGCGGATTCTGCGATATGTGGCTATCATCGGCTCGGGCACCCAGTCGCCAACGCCGCGGTGGAGACCCAAGCGAAGCGCGAGGCGTCCCACAGCCGTTAGGGGTACGTAGTATCTTGGCAACTCGATCTTTTGGAATCCGTTGTGCCGTTTGAAATCGGCGAGTCCATCGCGCTGCTTTTTTCCGTAGGACATGTTTGCGTACCAAAGGTATGAGATTCCTCGCTCGGCGCAGGACCGGACGGCTTGGGCGATGAGTGCGTTCTGAGGAGCCTTATCCCGCTGCCCAATCATGGAAACAATCTGCATCAGGCCCGCCTGACTTTGATGTTCGTCGGTCACCATCTTGATGAAACCGATGAGTGTGCCCTCGAGGAACGCTCCGATAAAAATGCTACGTTCCATGAACGTCGCGTTGATTCTGCGCACGTAATCGAGGTCCTTACGGTAGTGCCAGAACCTCATGCCTTGGCGGATCGGAGACTCGTCATAGATGGCTGAAACTCCGCGAACGAGATTGTCGTCGAAGGGCACCTCTCGAACGACGATTCCATTCTTCGCTGCCTTACGAACCTTGTTTCTGACTTTGAAATCGATCTGGTTCTTCATCCAGTGATCGAAGGTCGAAACGGGTAGCGCAGCCATATTGTCCCATTCCACTGTGTAACTGTATTTTGGCGTTGGCTCAGAAAGTTTCTGAATGAATGTAAAGAGATCGACCCGCATTGCGGACCGGCGAAGACTTGCCAGTGCGCCTTCCGGATCTTCGAGGAACTGATAGCCTTCTCCATCGAGATAGGCGATTCGTGCCAGTTTTCCTTTGATCCGGATTTCACCACCGCAGACTTGCAAAGAGCACCTGCCTTTCTTCTGTCCTTCGATCATCGTGCAGCGGACTCGCGACTGCGCTGGGCGTCCGGACGGTTGAAGCTCCTCGTAATGCGAGGGGGCGGAACGGCACCCGTGCGATCGGTCGACTCGATTGGGACTCGGCCGACCGCTCGCGCTATTACCGGCGCTGACTGACTGTTTCCAAGGGCCGCTTCGGGAGGCTTCTCACCTCATCGAGATTGTCAGACGCAGCAACCGCGGCAGCGCGGTCCTCCATGACCTTCACGCTAGGGATGCCCGCTAGCAAGTATGTCATCCAGAGAAGGTCGCCCTTGCCAAGGCTTGCTGACGTGAGGTTGTCGACAACCAGAATGGTCCATAGGGCCAATCCGAGGGAGGCGAAATTAGGCGCCGTCCTGAGTTTCCTGCAAATCGATCCGTAACTGAGGATCAGGAACCCGCAAATGAGAACGAGTCCAATTAGACCAAGATTGATGTAGACCTCGAGGTATCCGTTGTGCGCTTGATTGGGTTGCCACGGATTCCTCTCCCAGAGATACAGCAGACGAGGACCCAGCCAAAAACTCTCATAGCCGGTGCCGACAATCGGATTTGTTTTCATACCAAATATGTCCTGCCACAACTCAGTTCGACCGGTGAAGGTCGAATCCCGCCCGACGGCTTGGGCAGCCTGATCGACCAGATTGAAGCTGTATACGGCTATGGCACACAAAGTCAGCCCAAGCGGAAGGAGCCATTTGAGCTGGATGGGATGGCGCTGAGCCCAGTTGGTCCGAGCCGCAAGGACTACCAAACAGCCAAGCGGGAGGCATACCCTGCAGGTTGCGCAGTTAGAAAGATTCAGCATCCAGAGCGACATCCCGATAAAGGCGAGATTCACGAGAATGATCTTTTTGGTCCGCCGTTCCTTGCGCCGGGACCAGCGGGTTGCCGTGTCCCAGAAAAAGAAGAGGATGCTCAACATGCAAAGAGCTCCCAGCGAGTCCTTGCCAGACGTAGCTCCTGAGTAGTTAGGCGCACCGGTCCATGCCGAATAACCTCTGCCGATATCCGGAAAGTACTTGATGAGGGTCACGGAAAGCGGAATCAGCAGATAACAAACGCGCCGGATGAGCGTGCGGAGAGCATCGAGCGGATGAGGATCGGAGAGAGCCACGAGAATCATCAGGTAGTTCCCGAGGTCCCTGTACCACCGCCTGAACGCTATGAGTGGGAAGTCGGACCAAAAGACGCTCAGCAGAGCGAAAGAGAGAAATGCCATTAAGGCTGCGTTCCGGGCGAAGAAGTTGCCCCACCTGAAAGATCGCGAGATTAGAATGCCGATCGCCAGCAAGATTAAGACGAAGAAGATAGTTCGGTCTAAGGGATTCCCTTCCTCAAGGTTCCCGGATGCGAGTCGCAGGTGACTGCCCGCGAGCCACTGCGAGGGAAGTCTCGACCCACAGATGAACATCCAAATTGCCGGAACCCACAACGGCGCCGAAGCACTCGCGTCCTTGGCCGGGTCACGCCATGCCAAGACCACGAGGAGGACGAACCAAAGAATCAGTGCTAGGGAAGCAGGCATTGCGTCGGTTCAAACTTGGAGATCATAGTGGCCGGCAGCGAACTCGTCATTTTTCGCGCTGCAGACAGAGTCGATCCGCAACTATTGTGACGTGAAAAGCTCCGGCCGAAGGCGCTTCAGTTCAGGTTGAATAAACGCGACATTGACGAGTTTCAGTGCAGAGCCATCGGTCGGTTCCAAACTGTAGCCTGCACGGAGCCGCCCGTCACCCGTGATTTCACACAGCTCGTATCCCTTCTGTTTCAAGAAATCTGCAAGCTGAAATGGGTCAGCAGCAGACCCGGCGCGGCGTCGGATTTCCGGGCCGTTCCGATGAGGACTACCCTCTGCCGGCAGTAGAGTCAATTCACATACGATCGTCTTCGGCGGGCAGATCCGCAATGTTTCTGCCATGCCCTGAAGCGCGTCCAATTCAGCCCCTTCGATATCAATCTTCATCACATCTATGCGCTTGATCCCATTGGTGCGAACGTATTCGTCGATCGTCACAATCGGCACCAGAACTTTGGAGTCGCGATTGAGCCACTCATGGGGATAAAGCGAGGAACCGCCGATTCGATCTGGATCGTACAGCTCCAGATACTTGCCTGATTCCTTGCCAACAGCCAGCCCATTGACATGAATGGCCCCAAACTGCGCGTTCAGTTCAACCGAGCGGCGCAAATGAGGAATCAGGCATGGATTGGCTTCGAATGCGTGCACCGCACCGGACGTCCCGCACAGTGGGAGAACATAACAGGAATAGAACCCGAAATTGGCGCCAAGGTCGAAGAAGATATCGTCTTTTCTAACGAGTCTCCCAAGTAGCCGGACCACGCCGTGTTCGTCTTCCGTATGTACATCGGTGTCGTAGCCGGTGAAATAGTAGAAGAGGCTCAGTTGCGCTAGTTTCTTCTCGCCGCCGCAAAACATTTTGCCCCCGGACTCAAACGTGGCGACCCTCGCGAATCCGCTCCCTTCACAGTCGATAAGCTTCGAACCAAAGTGCCGGCAGAAACTCGAAATCGTCCTGCTCGACGGATACTTGTGACCAAGAGACACGAGAGCCCTCTCGCATGCCGAGCGCCACGGCGCAGCAGCCGCTATTCCGCTTAGAAAGTCCACAGCCTGACCCTTGACGCTCATTGCTCTACCCCTCGCGCAATGCGCAGCGTGGCATCGTCCGGCCCGTCCAATGCGAAACCATCGTGAGAGCGGGCGGCATTCAGCTGCTCAAAGATCGCGTCCATGATTTGCGCGGTGAGCAGAATTTCGCGATACGGGATGGGCACGGGAGCATCGTTTCGAATGGAGCGGTAGAAGGAGCCGATCAGATTCTTCATACCGGAATCCATGTGGTAGTTCCTTCCCAAGAACAACTTTACATTTCTCATCAAGTTGCGGAGATGCTGTTGCGCAAACAGTAAGGGGGGGACAAATCGGTCTAAGTAGCTCTTGAAATTCTTGCCGCGCAGTCTAATTAGAACGTCGTGATCCTGGTCGAGAATCAAACCGTTCCCCTAGCCGAAGACTCGAAGCTCGTGCAGCACGGGTCTCATCTGCGTTGAGAAGGTGAAATACGCGGTTCGTCGCTCTTCCTCGCAGATGATGACTCGCAGTTCATCCACGATTTCAATTTCTCCGATGCTCCTGAGAAGCGGACTTACGTATCCAAACGCGATCACGTGCGGCTTCTCGCTCGTCAGGAACTCTGCAAGCCGGGCAACCCCGTGGCTTATGATGTTGTGGACCAGCTTTCCCGGCAATCGGCGAACCCAGTGCTGCTTGTCTCCGAGCAGCGCCCGCGCGTAGTTCGGATCGGTCAGGTCATAGTTAAAATGGCTTTCCACATGGACAGGAACGCCCAAGTAACCACTCGCAATGAGAGCTCTCATGCGCAATGCGACATCGGTGAACTGCTGGTCATGGCCAACCGTCAGCTTCAAGCCTGTTCTCTCGGCCAGCTCGATCAGGCGTCGAGCTTGTTCTAGGTAGACGGTAAATGGCTTCTCGACATAGACGTGGCACCCGCTCTCAAGACAAAGTCGTGCGAGGTCGAAGTGGCTCTCCGGCGAAGTCGTGATATGGACAACATCCGGCCGGGCTTCACGGAGAAGCTCCGCTACGTCGGTGAAACACTGTTTGACGGGAAACCGTTCAAAGAGCTGCCTTGCCATTAGCGGTTCGCGATCACAAACGGCTACGATTTCGCAGCCTTCAATTCTTTGGATCGCTGCGGCGTGAGAATCGGCGATCTTCCCGCACCCGACGATGGCAACCTTAAGCATGCTGCCCACCCTGCGCCGCGCTGTGGAAGTAACGCTGCAGAGCCTCCGCAGTAGTCACCTTGGGAGACCAGCCTAGCTTGGCCTTCAGCTTCTCGTTGCTATAGTGTGTCTTCTTCCAATAGGCGTGCCAACGGCTCGTATTGAAGGCGGGCGGCACTTGGCCCTTCGACCATTGCGAGTACTTTTCCCAGAGATAGCAGAACGCATAGCTGACCGAATGCGGCACGTAGATCGAGTTGAAGTGCCTGACACCCCGCTTGTAGAGATCCAAAAACCGACGGCTAGACACTAGCTCATCATCGACGACATTGAAGATCTCGCCGTCCACTCCCCTCACCAAGCCGGCCAGAACGATTGCTTCTGCACAGTTGTCGACATAGGTAAGCGGCATTGTGTTGGATCCGCCGAGATGCAAAAAGAGGCCGAATGTATCGACCCCAACGCGGCCGCCAATTTCAGGTTTCCCCGCGCCGTAGACGCTCCCGGGTCTGAGGATCACATAGGGGATTCCGAAATTCTTGCTGTACTCTGCAACAATCTGCTCCTGCTTGACCTTCGCAAAGCAATACGCCTCGCCTCGCGTCTCCGCATGTTGTTCAACGGGACATGACTCATCTAGAAGTCGCCCCTTCGGGTTCTGGCGGTTACTGTAAACCGCAAACGAACTTACGAGGACGAAACGTCGCAAATCCCCATGTCGCAAGCTCGCATCGAGCAGGTTTCGTGTGGTAACGACGGAATTCATGAACGCGTTCGGATAGGATTTTTCGCCGGTGCCAGCCGCCAAATGGACAGCGAGCGACGCATCTTTGACCGCATCCTCGCAATCCTCGCGCGAGAGAAGATTCCCCCGTACAATTCTGACTTTTACACCCTGCGGCCGCTTCTTGAGTACGGCCTGAAGCGCGGCCAGCTTGCTCGAAGGCCTCACAAAACAAATGAGGTTGCGAAATCCGCGATCCAGCAGGTTTTCAATTACGCGAGACCCAATGAATCCAGCCGCCCCTGTGATCAGGATTGGATTGTCCGCTGAAACGATGTACGGATTCGCTTGTTCCGCCACTTGTGGCTTGTCCAAGAGTGATTCGCCGCTATCGTTTCCCGTGCTCGCCATGCGATCTGTCATCGCCTGGCCTCGGCAGAAACATTCTTCTCGGCGCACTGATCGACCGTGATATCCAGGTAGTCGACTGACCGGCGAGCTCCAGTCTCACCTGCCTCTCGCTTGTCGCGTATGCGCAGGCGCAGGCCAGGAAGGCTGGCGCCCCATTCGGCATCGAACTCAACGCGTACCGCGCCGGGAAGGCTGTCGTCCGCCTCGAATGTCGCCGACCGACGCTTTCTGAACCAAGCTGTCGCTTGGCCTGCGGTGGCGAACCACGCGCCTCGCGATTTCAGGTCCTGAATCAGCTCGCGATAGCAGCCGTCCCACAGCCGCTCCGGCGCGAGGCTCCGATCGTGCCAATTGACGGTGAGGCATCCTCCATAGCGAACCACGTCGTCCGTCAATTGCCGCAGACGGGTACTCGCCTCTCGCGAAGTGAGATGGAGGTAGCTCGGATAGAAGAGGGCCGTATCCATGGCATGGAGCGGCAATTCCAGCAGCCGCTCGACTCCAACCGGCCTGTATGCTTGCGTCGTACCCGCGCGATACCCCACCGTGTCGTTGTAGCCGATCGTTGAGTCGTACGTCGCTCCACCCTGCTCGAGCTTCGCCGGCGATTCCTCGTTGTAGTAGAGCCAGTGCATCCGCGCGCCAGTCTCGGCGACTCCGGTTAGGTGGCGAATCTCTTCCAATTCCTCGCGTCCTGCGGAACTGTCGATCCATGCATCGATCCCGTGCAGTCCGACTTCGTGGCCTGCGGCCCGCAGTTTGGAGATCGAATCCGCCAATTCTGCCGCCGCGTAGCGAGCCGCGCGGAACGGCGGCGCCGGGTTGTCGTCAGCTCGTCTTCCAGCGTAGCCTCTACGCGGAATCATGAAGAATGTTGACGGCAGATCGCCTTCCACTTGCAGGTAACGGCGATCGAAGTCGCGCCAGAAATCCTTGGCAAATCCCACGTAAACGAAAGGCAGTTTGATCACAGCCAGCCAGTTCTGAATTCCATCGCGAATCGACATTCGCCCGCGAAAAACGTCGATCAGCGAGCCGAACGTAGCGCGGAGTAGGAAGCCGATCACCGTATGATCGAGTCCATGTTTACAAATCGAGGGATGGTCCACATCGTGAGTCAAGCAGGCCACAAGTTGACAACCTTCTGGCACCGGCGGGATTTCAACGAATGAAATTCCGCATTCCGTCAGCAAATCACTCAGAAGTGCGATGTGCAGTTCCAACGTGGGAATGCTCGCATTGAAGTGCGGCTGTCCCACTGTTAAGAGCGTGTGAATTTCGCTGAATAGATCATAGCCGATTCGCGCCCGCGATCTGCCGCCATCTTCATCCAGATACGCTGCGCATTCTTCGGAACCTTCGACCTTCAACAAAACGTTCCTCGCTCCAGCAAAGCTGACCGTAGGACCGTAGATTGGAATCCGGCTTTCGCGGTACGAGAGCACGCACGGCTTCGTACGCTGCGATGCGATCCTGGCTCGATCGTCACATGAATTGCTGTTTCCGGAGTAGGTGACGATCAATTCTGCGCTGGCCTCGCGCTCACTTCCATCAGCGCAGATGACGACGTCGTAGTGCTGATCTTTTCGATAGAACTCCCACGGGGTCTTGAATAGTTCAAAAAACTCGCAAACAACCTCACGGTCAGCCGGATTCGCAATGACGCCGATCATCGCCGCTGGCTCAGTTCAATACCGCCACGGGCTCCTCGTGCGCTCGGAGCCATTCTTCAAAAAGTGCGAGACTAAACAGAATCTTGTGGTTGTCTTGACGGCCGGAGGCATGCTGCTCGAAAAGGCGGCGCACAGACTCAGGGCGAAGATATTGATAGATCCTCGAACTGCTGTCGAGGAGCGTCTCAGACATTCTCCCGTCGATGGTGCCGCGGAACCAATCGTCGACCACGTTGACCGCGAACCCGCGCTTCGGGCGCTTCAGGATTGACTCGGGAAGATACGTCCGGCAGACCTGGCGGTGCAGCCACTTCCGCGAGCCGTTCCGAACTTTCAGATTGGCGGGCAATCTCTCGACGTATTCGACGATCTCTTTGTCAACGTATGGCACGCGCAACTCGAGGCCGTGTGCCATGGAAAGTTTGTCCGCATACATCAAGAGTTCGTCCGGCAAAGTCGAGCGCACTTCGATGAACTGAAGTCCTCCCAGTTCATCGGTCTCGGTCATCAGTTCGGCAAGGTCTTCCCAGCATCCCAGAATGCTATCCCCCGAATTCGAGTCAAGCAGGCCATCCTGAAACAGCTCGTCGATTTGCGGCCCAGGGAGCAGCGACAGAACATTCTGATATCGCCGCATGCGGTCCTCGATCGCCAATGACTGGACCCCTCGCTTCAGCGTTTCGTTTCTCGGCAACGCCGCCACCGTTGAGGAAATGGGCGCCCGCATCCAACCGGGCAGCTTGGCCCAGAATTCGCCATAGCGAACACCGAGGTGGCGCTTGTAGCCGCCAAACAATTCGTCCGGGCCCTGGCCCACGAGTGCTACCTTGACGTCTTGGCGGGCTCGCTGGCACACGAAGTACATCGGAACGATCGAGGACGCCGCAATCGGCTCCTCGAGCGACGCCACGATCTTTGGCAGCGCTTCCTCAAAAATCGACTTCGTGATGGTGATGCTTTTGTGCTTGGCACCAAGAATGCGGGCCGTCTCGGCTGCGTCAGCCAGCTCATCGTCCGCAAAACTCGAGCCGTACCCAACCGTGTACGTCGGCCACGAGCTGCCGCTCAGGCTCATCAGCGCCAGTAAGAGTCCTGAATCGAGACCGCCGCTCAAAAGCAGGCCAACCGGTACATCGCTGATGAGTTGCCGCTTGATCGCTCCCTTATACAGCTCAAGCAATTCTTCACGGGCTTCATCGGACGATTTGGCCGGTGAAAACGGAACCGGCTTGAATCCATACCACCGACTCACCTCAAACTTGCCGTCTTGAACGGTGAGTTTTGTTCCCGGTGCGAGTTTGTGTATGCCCTTGATGATTGTGAAAGGAGACGGCGTAAAGCGATTGCGAAGGAAGAGATTGAGCGAAGTGGGATCAATCTCCGCTCTTTCCGGCATCGCCGCGCGAACCGCGTGCATTTCCGAGCCGAAGTACAACCGGCCCCCATCCACGCGGTAGTAGATCAGCTTGATTCCGAAAGCATCCCGCGCAACAACAAGCCGTTTCTTTCTTACGTCCCAGATGGCCAAGCCGAACATCCCGTTGAGGTGATTGAGAACATCGTCGCCCCACTGCTTGTAGCCGTGGATGATGACCTCGGTATCTGAATTCGTCCGAAAGACATGCCCGAACCCTTCTAGTTCGCGGCGCAGCTGAGGAAAGTTATAGATCTCGCCGTTAAAGATTACCCAGACGGATTCGTCCTGGTCCGACATGGGCTGGTGCCCGCCAGAGAGGTCAATGATCGAAAGCCGGCGGAATCCAAGCCCGAGAGGTCCAGCTATGTAGAACCCCTCATCGTCGGGACCGCGGTGCGCAATGGACTTGGCCATCGCTTCGATATCCCTTCGGTGGACGGGCTCTTGATTCGCGAAGTTATATTGCCCACAAATTCCGCACATGAAATCTCTCTCTTACGCCTTTGCAGTCCCGTTCTTATAACCAGTCGTAAACAGTTCTAGCGTCGACCGTTTTCAGATAAACCGTCGAAGTCGAGTAGGAGGACTTGAGTCGACCGGCGCATACCTGGAAAGTTTTGGCGGAGGGGGTACGATTCGAACGTACGAGACCTTGAAGGCCTGGCGGCTAAGAAGACCGCCGGTTTAGACCGCTCACCCACCCCTCCGTATCAAACTCCGTCGGCATTCCAACTAGGCCACACTCTGAGCGATGATGAAGATTACGGCGCGAACGCGCCGAGAGTCGTGACAATAGAAAACAAAGACTTCGAAACATTTGTGACTGTGCCCAGCGATGCATCGGGACGTTGTCCCAACCAACGAAGAGTTCGCGAGCTCGAAACGAGCCGTCTGATTTCTGCCACCGCGTCAACAAATCAGTGACTACGTTCGACAGAACCTTGTCCAACTGTTCGAGACGGCCAGATAAGAGCACGGCCAAATTGATGGACTCGGCATAGTCGTAGAGTTCTCTCTTGTAAACAGTCATTCGCGGCCGCTTCGAGAACGGCAAAGGAAGACCATCCGCGTCGACAAGATTTTCGACGTAGTAGCGGACACCTCTTTCGATTGCACCCCACGTTCGTGGGCTGGGTGTTAGCTCTTCGATCTTCGCAAGAGCCTTCAGAACGAAACATGTGTGAAAGTGATCGACGAAGTTCCTCGCCCCGTCCGTCGAATAAAACCAGGAGCCGTCGGCATTTTGCGAAGCCAGCACGAAATTCAGGTTTCGCTGTGCCCTTTCCAAATACCTGGGTTCAGACAGCTCGATGCCGGCCTTAGTGAGGAGAAACGCTCGGTAGGCCGAGGCGTTGACCACACCACAGGGGTCGTCGGGCACCGGCGTGTAGCCGCAGCTGCTTGCGTCAGGCCCCGTCTCCACGTCGCGATATGCTTCGAAGCCGTGCTTCGCGATCGACTGCATGATCCGCAGCCATCTCGGATCAGAATTTAACGCGTACACGGCTGAGAACGCTTCGTAGACGTAGGGCAGCGTGGTAATCATAGGCGTGCCCTCTCGGAGCGTTCCGTTTCTCGTCACCCAGTCGAACGGATAGCCCCAACAGTAATCACTAAAGTTTGGGCAGCGCGTCTGCTGGAGAACATCGAGGAAGTGAACAGCTCGGCGATAGTACTTGTCATCCGAGTGCATGCCCGCGAGGAACGCGAAGCCCATCGCGTAGTGAGCGTCCGCAATTGGGAAGCGCCGCTGTTGCCAGAAAAATCGCCGAACCGATGGTACGAACGCTTCGCAAAAAATCATCGGGGCCACCGCGATCATCCCAAGCAGCGGTTTCCGGTAGTAAAGAGCTTTCGCTCTGCGACCGACGTCGCCAGCAAAGAAACTCTGGTGATCGAAGGAAACTTCGCCGAAGCGTTCGAGCCAATTCGTAAAGCGCTCGACGGCTGTCTCCACTCTCGCAGCTTGTGCGTCGCTCATAGAAACGAACAGCCGGAAACTGTTCCCGGATGCCTACTCTGGGAGGACATTAAACTTATCGACCTTCTTGAATGTCAGGACAGACTTCAGAATCGTCGACAGCTTCTGCATCTGTTCTCCCCGATAGAATGCGATGAGTTCTTTCGAGATAGGGTGCTTCGCTCTTCGCACCATCGCCCACGTATAGCCCAGGCCCAGCGCAAATCCCTCAACGAAGTAGGGCCGCTTCGTCATTCGATACGTCACTCGGAACAGCTGCCACACCGGGTGAGCGCCCATGCAGTAGTCCTTGTGCCCATAAGCGAACGCAGCAGCGAAAAAGCTTCGCTCTGCTGTTCCCAGGTGCCGGTAGTGGTAAAAGGACTTCTCTCGGTATGATCGAGTCTTCCAGCCCATCATCCGGGCCGTGGTTACTGCGATCCAATCGATCCCGCCGCCCTTATTCGGCACGTACCCGCCGATTTCCTCGAAACAACCCTTCCGAAAAAGTTGACACCCGCCCGCAACGTGGTTCTGGCCCTCAAAACTGTCCATTGCCGAACTGTAGCCTTCGGATTCGAAGATCGTCCCTGCAACTCCCAACTTCGGATTTTCTCTAAACTTGCTCAGTAGAAATTCGAAATAGTCCGCGTCGAACGAAATGTCCGAGTCTAGATTCGCGATCACTTCATAGTTCAGGTGCTTTACTCGGTCGAAGCCAGCGTTGAAGGCGTGAACCTTTCCAGCAAAACTCCGGTCCCGATGTGTGGGTAGCGTCACCACTTCGATCCAATCATGGCGTGCTGCGTATTTCTCTGCGATGCTGCCCGTCGCGTCCGTCGAACCGTCGTTCACGATCACCCACTTCAAAGGCCGGGCGGTCTGGCGGATTATCGATTCGATCGTCTTCTCGATGAACGCCTCCTCGTTTCGGGCCGGCGTCACGACCACGTAGAGCGGCGGGGCAGACACGTGACCCATCTTTACCTTGATACCCTTTCGCGTTCCCGCTGTGGTTTCCTGAGCTGTCTGAAATTGCGTCATGGTTAGTCACCTGTACGCGCGCCGCGCTGCGCGTACACCTCGAACCTTTCGGTCGTGAGCGATTTGTCGTAAATCTCTTCCGGCTCATAGACAACAATGTGGCTTCCTCGATTCGAAAAGCCGAAGGGAACGCAGAGTAGGTTCTTGAGCCGCATCCTCAATGCTTGTCGTCGCTCCGGCGGCACGAAAAACAGCATGAAGCCGCCTCCACCCGCTCCTAGAAGCTTGCCCCCGAGAGCGCCAGCGCTGCGCCCGGCGTCGTAGATTTCGTCCAAATGATTATTTGTGATGTTGCCGGTAAGTGTTCTCTTCAACTGCCAGGACTCGTGCAACAAAGAGCCGAATTCGAGCAGCGAGCGATCTGGATTCGTCAGAATCGCCTCCGCTTCGTCGACCATCTGCAGCATCGCTTCCAGCTCTCGCTTGCGTTGATGAGTGATTCGAATCTGCTCCTTCGCAATTTCCGAGGCGGTTCGCGAAAATCCGGTGAAGAAAAGTGCGCAGTACTGCTCGAGTTCAGCGATTCGATCGGGAGAAGCGATCAGTTGGCGAACATCGAAACTGCCGTCCAGGTTGAAGTTGATCCGATTGAAACCTCCATACGCGGCGCTGATCTGGTCCTGCGAACCAACTGCCTCTCGCAGCAATTCCTGTTCGACGTGGATCGCATCAGCAGCGAGCGCTTGCTTGCTGCGCATCTGATCTTTCAGTCCGTACAAACCTAGCAGCAGTCCTACGGTGAATGCTGAGCTAGTACCTAGTCCAGTTCGAGCGGGCAGGTCGGCAACGTGGTGGACCTCGACTCCCTCTTCAATGCCTAGAAACTGCAGGCACCCGCGCACGGACGGGTGCTCGATCGCTCCGTTGTGGTTGACGTTCTCAACTTTCGAATAGGACACGCGACTGTGGTATTCGAAAAAGGGCGGCAGCCGCCGGCAGGTGATGTAGCAGGACTTGTCGATACTCGTGGACAAAACCGAGCCGCCGAACTCGCGGTACCAGACAGGATAGTCGGTGCCACCGCCGAAGAACGAAATTCGTAGGGGAGTGCGAGTAATGATCATGGCTTTGGCCTTGCTCTAGTCAGAATGACTGCGAACGCGTCGCAGATAGGACATGATGTCCTGAGTCAGCGGAGCCTGCGGAGTCTCTGTCCCGCTGCAATATTTTCCGAATCGCATCGAGAAGCGAGGGCGCGACCATATCGGCATCGCCGGGCTTGGTTCCGGCGCTCTCTCCCACGTCCACGGTTTCGTTTCCCGACACGAGCCAAACTGTCTTGCATCCGGCGTTCTTCCCGGCTGCTATGTCAATCTCCGAATCGCCGATCATCCAAGACGCTGCGAGATCAATGTCATGCGCGTGGGCCGCGTCCAGCAGCATTCCCGGCGCGGGCTTCCGGCAGCGGCAGACCGGCTCCATTTCATGTGGGCAAAGGTAGATTGCGTCGACGATGGCTCCGTCTCGCCTCAGAAGATCGGACATTTGCTGATGCAATTTCTCGAGCTCAACGGACGTAATCAGCCCTTTGGCGATGCAGCGCTGATTCGTCACAACAATCACTAGGAAACCAGCTGCGTTTAGCAGAGCGATGGCTTCGGCTGCCCCGCGAAGAACGTGCAGGTCCTCCCAACGAGTCACGTATTCCCCTTCGGGAGGCTTCCGATTGATGACCCCGTCGCGGTCCAAGAAGACCGCTCTCGTCACCGCCTGTTTCGCACCCTCGATTGCCGGATCCAAGGTCTTCATTCGGGTATAACCGCCTGATGCAGGCTCGCGCGAAGTTCTTGCGCGCGCGCGTAGTCTTCGGGCGTCCCTATGTCGATGAACATTCCGTGCTGCTCGAGGGCATACATGCCTTGATCGAGCAAGCGCGGAAACACGTCTTTCTCCAAACTCACCTGCCCATTCGGGATGTGCCCCATGACGGCGCGCTTGAATGCATACACACCCGCATTGATAGTGCCGGGCACGTTGGCACCCGATTTCTCCCGAAACCCGACAATGCGATTCTGCGAATTCACCTCAACCGTTCCGTACCGCGCCGCGTCCTGAACTCTGCGCACCGCCATGCTGACCAATCCATCTTGCTCGCGGTGAAAGTCGACAAAGCGTCGAAGGTTCATCTCCAGAAATGAGTCGCCATTCATCACAAGGAAATCCGAATCTTGTCGAAAATGACGCTCGGCCATCTTGATCGCGCCCGCCGTTCCGAGCGGCCTCGTCTCTCTGGAATACGCGATCCCAACGTCCCATTTGTGGCCGTTCCCGAATTCCCCTTCGATCTGGTCAGCCAGATGTCCAGTGCACATAACTAGGCGGCGAATCCCTTGGGATCTGAGTTGCAGTACCAGGAGCTCAAGGAAAGGCGTATCTCCGACGCGCGCCAGCGGTTTGGGCGTCGATGGCAGCACCGACTGGAGCCGAGTCCCCAGCCCCCCAACCAGCAGGACTGCGGGGACGCCGGCGTCGATATCTGTTTGGCGCGGCACGTTTGGATCGGCCTTGGCTGTGGGCACGCTAGCGTTCGACCGCTGCATCCCAATAGTCGATCATGGATCGAAGCGTTTGCTCGAGAGACATCAGAGGTTTCCACCCTGTGTCCTTGCGAATCTTCTGAGTGCTGCCGAAAATGATTTTCTCGTCCGAAGGGCGCATCAAGCGCGGCACAGGTCGGATCTCAACCTTCAAACCGGAAAGACGAATAGCCGTCGCGAGGACCTCGCTCATTTGGTACGTGCGGGGCGCGCACAGGTTGTATGCTTCGCCTGGCTTGCCCTTCGCTGCCGCAAGATAGAAACCCCGAACGGTATCGTTCACGTCTAGAAACGCTCGACGCGGCCTAAGGTTTCCGACTTCGACCACGGGCGGTTGCAGGCCCTTCTTGATGGCAACAAGCTGCCTTACGAAATCGGAAGGAGCATCGTTCGTCTTGCCGGGACCAGTGGTGTTGAAGAGCCTCACGTTCACTGCGGGAATCTTGTAATCCAGAAAATACTCGCGCGCGAGGAGATCAAGACAAACCTTGCTGATGCCGTAGGGATGCAGCGGTCGAAGCGGCTGCGCCTCGATAACGGGAACGGCCGATGCGGGCACATACCCGTATTCGGCGCTCGAGCAAGCCGAAATCACCACCGGGGGCCGTCTCAAACGGCGGACGGCCTCAAACAGATGCAACGAGCCCATGACGTTCGACTCGAAGGTCGTAACCGGATCCGCCCACGAGAGAGTAGGCAGGCTCTGCGCTCCTAGGTGAAAGATATGCGTCGGTTTATACTCAGCCACGAGCTGCGCGATGCGCTGGCCATCCCGCAGGTCGCACTGCACGAACTCGACATCCCTCAACTTTGGACAGAGAGCAGGGCCATTCGCGAGAAATGACCCGATCACACGCCAGCCCTTTGCATGCAGGAACTTGACCATGTGAGATCCGATGAATCCTTCCGCTCCCGTAACAACTGCGATCTTGGCCATCGGATCTATTAGGTCGCCCTATCTTTGAGTGCGGGCTCCAAATCAAGCGTCGCGAGATCTGCTAATTCGCCTCGAGAGTCTTACTCAAATGAGCGAGCAGCGTCTCACGCTCGCGTTCCCAAGTGTGATCGAGATAGACCTGCTGACCTCTTCGCGCAATCTCTAGAACCTCGCGGGGGTGCCAGAAGGCATATTCGATCTGCCGGGCCAGATCGTCAGCATTGCCGGCTTCGAAGAAAAGGAGCGACTCGCCGCTGAAGTAGTCCTGTATGCCGGGCGTGGACGGAGCGATCACGGGTTTCCCCAGCGCGAGATATTCGAAAATACGAGTCGGCGTGTTGATTTCCGTGAATCGATTCCGCTGATTGGGGATCACCCCCAGATCACACGCTTCGATCTCCGGCACGAGGCCTTCGAGCGACCTCGGCCCGAGATACTGTACCGACTGCTGTAGTCCCTTGGACCGAACCACTTCCATGACGCGCTCCAAGAACGAAGTGCCGGGTCCAAAGATTCGCAGTTCGATAGCAGACACGGTCTTCCGGGCTCGTGCGAGCGCTTCGACTGCCACATCCAATCCGTTCCGCTCAACGATTGACCCGTGGTACATCAACACAAGCGGCTTCTCGTCGCCCGGATTTGCGACGGCATTTGAGCGCGGCCCACGCAGCGGGAAGATCTGGCCGTCCGGTGAATTCATCACGACGCCGATCTTCTCGGGTCGGCAGCTGCGCGAACTGATGAGGTGCTTCATCGCCAAGTTCACCGTGAGCACCGAATCGGCTTTCGCAATACTCCACTTCTCGACGCTGCGAATCAGCCGAACGCTTCGACTCCCTTCGTCCAGGCCAAAGATCGTCGTCATGAGCTCGGGCATCGGGTCGTGCAAATCGAGAACGACCTTTGCTCCCAGTGCCTTTGGCATCATGGCGCTCAGCACCAAGATGTCTGGCATGTTGTGCACGTAGACCAAATCGTAGCGGCGGGTCAACGACCGCAGCGCGAAGATCGCGGACGACGCTAGGATGAATGCGCTGTACTGATAAGCGTATTCGAATTTGCCACGCCGCTGACGCTTCAGCGGAACTCGAAAAACCTCGACGCCATTCAAACGTTCGCGTCGAGGGGTATCCTTGCCTGCGAGACAAATCAGCTCGACGGTCGCCCCTTCCGCTACGAGCGCGTCCACCGCGCGACGGGGCCGGGGATCATCGGGATACGCCGAGAACGTGACCATTCCCACGCGTTTTCCCGCGAACCGTCTGGTTTCTTCGGGTCGCGCATCGCGCATGCTCGTCGCGGGAAAGCTCGGCTGCATGGTGAGAGAACTGGTCATTTTCGATGGCTGCGCTAGAGGCTCAACGCCGCGATCCGGCCGTTTGCCGATCCCCGTCACCCACAGTTTTGCTGGATTCACGTTCGATTTTCGCGCGGTTCGAGCTCTGGATTGCCTTCAGGATTGCCGAGTCTTCCGACTTCGACAGGATCTCGATGTTGGGCATCACGCAGTGTCCGCCGATAGTCCCGGGGAAGTACTTGACCGGGGGAAAGAACTTGATCTCGTCGTAGAAGGACGTGACTTCGGAGTAGTCCTGCCCGGTCCGATCGCAATATCTCTCAACTTCCTGCGCCCAGGCGATCATCAGGCCGAAGTAGGTCGTTTCGGTCAGCTTCGCCAGTTCGGTGGCTTCCGGAGACGAAAGAATCTTGGTCTTCAAGCCCATGGATTCGAAGTGCTCGGCGGCAAGCTTGCCGATTTTGGGGTTCATGGCTCCCACGAATTTTGCGTACACGCGGAGATCGTCCAGCATACGCGCATGTTTTCCTCGGACGGGACTGTTGACTACCGCCGCGCCAGTCTGCTGCGCCGCCGCTCGCGTCGTTCCGACCGCCACCGTGCTATTGATGATCGTCACGGCGGGCTTGAACATTCGGATGTAGCGCGTGGTCTCGCCGATGAAGTCTTTGATCGCGAATGGGTAACACACATGAAGAAAATCCACATTCTCAATAAGACCGATCGGCGGCGCAATGTCCACTCCGATGACCTCGTGATGTTTGGAAGCGAGATCGAGAAGGGGCTTTCCGACCTCTCCCAGTCCGACAACAACCACTTTCGTTCGTGCCTTCATTCCGATTGATCTCCTTCTCGATTCGTTCGGGCTCTTTTCATGAATTCCAGTTCCTTGAAACCTTGAAACGTGTTCTTTCAACGGATCGAAGGGTGCAAATTCTAGCTCGTCCCGGCGGCACGGCCGACTGCTGCCATCTTGGGCCGACCAAATCCAGCAAAAGCGTAAAGCAACCAACCAAAGTGCTCGGGCCGTGACTCATATTGGATCTTTAGACCGCTTACATCCGTCTTGCGCGAGGGCATCAAGATGGCTAGCACAGCCTCCCGTACCTGAACCACTCTGCCTTCGAGCCCGATCGAATTCCAGACAAAAGCCCGATCAGCCTTGAGGATAAGATTGCCAAGTTCGCTTGCTCCCCTGAACCACGATAGGCCCTTAAAGACCACATCGTCAAAACTACGGCCAATAGCCTCGCCCAGAGCAAGTAGCCCAAGCGGGGCCGCTCCACACTGGTGAAGCGCGAGAAGAGGGTAACGGCTCACAACCCGGCAAGTCCGCTTGTCATACAGAAACCACCATTCTCCTGACTCCCCTTGCAGTGCACACATAGCATTCGCGCACGCGAGCGCTGATTCTAGCGGTTCGTCGATCTGAAAGGCCTGAGCGAATTTCGCAAGCGCGTAGATAGCCGACATCTGATGGGCGAACGTACCGAACCGATCGTACAAAATGCCCCTTGGAAATCGCGCCGCGCCCGCGCGTCCGAAAATGCCGCCCCGGCTTTGGTTCGCCTGAAGCAAGCGGTATGTGTCGACCGCCGTGTCAGTCAAATCTTGTAGTTGTTCCGAGCTGGCTAGGCGGGCATGGGAAATACCCGCAAGGAACGAAGCCAGCGCTGCCGTCTGAGCCTGCCGTCCGTCCTCATAGCTCGTGAGAGCGTTCTCGAAATCGAACTCTTCGAGAACTGCTCTCAATCGCTCCGGAAGACAAACGGCGGTAAACCACGTTAGCAGACCCAAGTCGTCAACGCTCTTTACCCAGCTCCGATCTTGGAAGGCCCGGTTTCTAATCGCCGTCAAGTCAAAAGGCTGTGCGCCTCCCAGCGTCGCCATGCGATGCAGGCCCATCAGGGCAATCATCGTCTGCTTGCGCGAAGGCTGGTTTCTTCGGTATCCGTCTGCGCTCACTGTCGCTCTCTCCGCAAACAATTGCTCTTTCTCGTCGAAGAGAGACACCAGTGAGCGAATCGCCAGCGCGCTGAGCGACGCTATGTCCGGCTGGCCGCCGCCAGCGGCCGCTGCGTCAGGCTGCACGAGTACTACCGCGTCCCGAAGCGCCTGCGTCGAAGTTTCCATTCTAGGTCAGGTGTTCTGCAGCGATACAGGATCGGGGGACCTTCTAGATCGAGGCGTAGGAACTCATTCTAGCGATCAGCATAAGATGCTGCGAACTGTGAGATGGTCTCGACCACATGCCGCTGCTGATCACGTAACAGTCCGGCAAACATCGGAAGGGACAAGATCTGCTCTGCTGCGGCTTCCGATTCGGGGAAATCCCCCTTCTTCCAACCCATGGAGGCATATGCACGCTGCAGGTGGACAGGGACAGGATAGTGGATTCCCGTTCCGACTCCGGCCTCGCTCAAATGTTTCTGCAATTCGTCGCGAAACGGCGTACGTACGACGTAGAGGTGGTACACCGATTTGGAGTTCGGCGCCTCAGCCGGCGCTGCGACGCTTCCACTCATCGGCGCCAGGAGTTCATCATACAGGCGCGCGCTTCCGCGGCGCTGCTCGTTCCATCGCGCGAGATGCTTTAGCTTCACGCGCAGCATTCCCGCTTGAATGGAGTCGAGCCGGCCATTATAGCCTTCGACTTCGTGGTAATACTTCTTGGCCGAGCCGTGATCGCGCAGGACCTTGCTCTGGTGCGCCACAGCCTCGTCGTTTGTCGTGATCGCGCCACCCTCGCCGCAGGCTCCAAGGTTCTTCCCGGGATAGAAGCTGAACGCAGCGGCTCGTCCTACCGAGCCCGCTTTCAGCCAGCGATTCTGCTTCTTCGAAAAATACTCGGCTCCGTGCGCTTGGCACGCATCTTCAACAACCGTCAATTTGTACTTTTCCGCGAGCTCTAGAATGGGGTCCATGTCCGCCATCTGACCGTACAGGTGCACCGGCACGACGGCCGTCACCGGCTTTCCCAAAGTCTTGTGGACATAGCGGCCAGTCCTCGCGTCCACGGCGCAGCGCGTCTCCAAATAGCTGCATAGCTTCTCCGAATCCATGTTGAACGTTACCGGATCGATATCGACCAGGTCCGGTCGGGCTCCCGCCTGCGAAATCGCTTCCGTCGTTGCGATGAACGTATTCGGTACGCTCAACACGATGTCGCCGGGTTGAACCCCCACTGCCATCAGAGCGAAGCGAAGCGCATCAGTTCCGGAGTTCACGCCGACGCAGTATTTCGTACCGCAGAACTCCGCAAATTCCTTCTCAAGACCCTCGACTTCCGGGCCGCCGATAAATCCGGCCGACTCGATCACTCGCTTGCACACGTCCAACAATTCGGTCTCAAGCTGCCGATGCATCGTCACCAAATCTACAAATGGAACCTTCGCGCTCTGTGTCATCCGTTCACCTTGGATAAAGATTCAATCGGGCTGATCGTTCGCAAGACCTTTGCCGGATTTCCGGCCACAATCGTACTGGGTGGCACGTCTCGCGTCACAACGCTGCCGGCTCCCACAATCGCGTTCTCGCCGATCACCACATTGGCAAGAATCGTCGCTCCCGAACCGATCGAGGCCCCGCGCTTTACCAGGGTCTTCTCGACGTGCCAATCCTGCTCGGTCTGCAACTCGCCGTCAGCGGTCGTTGCCCGGGGATACGAGTCGTTAACGAACGTTACTCCGTGCCCGACAAAGACGTTGTCTTCGATCGTCACGCCTTCACACACGAAAGTGTGGCTGGAGATTTTGCAGCGCCGTCCCACACTCGCGTTCTTTTGAATCTCGACGAAAGCTCCGATTTTCGTTTCGTCGCCGATCTCACACCCGTACAGATTGATGAACTTGGAAAGCTTCACGCCTTTCCCAAGCCTCACGCTTGGCGCGATGCTGCAGAATTCGTTCACAGGCGTATCAATTCTCCTCTCTTCTGGATCGACGTTTCGGCGGCCTCCAGCATCCGCACCACACGCAGTCCGGCATGCCCGTCGTTAAAGGGCGTTTTGTTGTTCATGATGCAGTCAGCGAAGTAGTCCAGCTCCACGTGCAGCGCTTCCAGTTGCTCCACCTGCGGCGCCCACATGTCGCCGGTTCGATAGCTCACCATCGGGTACCGGATTCCGTCGCCCGAGCCGATCGTCACGCCCTTGTCGTAGACGCGAACTTTTTCGTCTGCCACAAGGTCATTCCAAACAACCATCTTCTTCTGGCCGCCAATCAAGGTGGTGCGAATCTTGACGGGCGACAGCCAGTTGACGTTGATGTGCGCGATCACACCCCGCGGAAAGTAGATCGTCATGAACGCGACGTCTTCCACTCCGTTCAGGTGCTTCTCACCGGTGGCCACGACAGCTTCCGGTTCGCTCTTGATCAGGTGATCCATGATCGAGAGGTCGTGCGGCGCCAGGTCCCAAACTACGCTGACGTCATGCTGAAAGAGCCCAAGATTCACGCGCAGCGAATCGTAGTAGTAGAGTTCGCCGAGCGCGCCGCTGTCGTTCAGTTCCCGGATCTTGCGGACCGCTCCGGTAAACAAGAACGTGTGGTCCACCATAATCTTCAGGTTCTTCCGGGCGGCGAGCTCGATCAGCTCCTCGGCCTGCGTAGCATCGGAGGTAAACGGCTTTTCTACGAAAACGTGCTTCCCGTTTTCGAGCGCCTTCCGGGCCATTTCGTAGTGGGTCCAAACCGGAGTGATCACCGCGACCGCATCGATCGACGGCGAAGTCAGAATCTCGGCAGCGTCTGAACAAGTCGCAACGTTCGGGTATGTTCTCCTCGCGCGCGCTACTGCAGCGGGACTCTGATCGCATATCATTTCGACGCGTGTCGAGTCCAACCCGTGCAGATTCCGGACGATATTGGGTCCCCAGTATCCGTAACCGATCACACCGACTCGAATCATAGTTCCTCTATGCTCTGCGGAGAGCTGAAGCAACGATGCCCTGCAACGGGGCATTCGACCGTAGAAATTCTTGCGATCGATCCCGTCATGAATGCCCTCAGGAATAAAACTTGGAGCAACTGCAGATGGGCTCGAAGAGAAGTCGATCAAACTCGGAAGACCGAGCCTGAATCAAACACTTTAGAAAGCGCCGTCGCCCATGATCACGGCGCGTGGCGTGGCGAGAAGGATCCGGAGGTCCAGCCAGATCGACCAACTCCGCGAATAACGCAGATCCAGACGAACCATCTCGTCAAAACAGGTCCGGCTGCGCCCCGTCACTTGCCAGAGTCCAGTCACTCCCGGTTTTACCTCCAGCACCCTGCGGCGGTGCCAAAAATCATAAGCCTCAAATTCATAGACCACCGGAGGCCGAGGTCCCACCAGCGACATCTCGCCTCGCAACACATTCCAGAACTGAGGGAATTCATCCAAGCTTGTTTTGCGTAGGAATTTCCCGATCGGCGTGACCCGCGGATCGTTCGTGATCTTGAAGACCGCCGCTTGGGCCTCACCGTTTTCTTCTGTTCCTGCCTCACCCGCGATGAAGTTCTGCACGTACTCGCGATGGATATCGTGACTGTTGTCCGCATACATCGTACGGAATTTGAAGCACGTGAACCGCTTTCCGAATTGCCCCACACGATCTTGCCGGAAAATTACCGGTCCTTTCGACGTCAGCTTGATCAGCAGGGCAACCGCGGCCATGATCGGCGAAGAAAGCACAAGCAGCAGTGCGCTACCAACGATATCCATGCACCGCTTGACAGCCATGGGGAGGCGCTTCTTCGCCGCCCTATTCGAGAGGTCCGGGTACAGCTTGCTGTCTTCGGCCGAATCGGAATTTCCCTTGTTCTGCCAGTTTTCCGGAAACAGGTGCACTGTGATGTGCAGTTTCGATGCGAGCTTGGAATCTAGATCTTCCTGCAACGCCCGGACGATCTTGCGGCGCAAGACCTCGGTGATGGAGCCTGTCCCCTCTAGATTGACCTCGGTGAAAATGATCGCCAAGACGGCGTTCTCTTCATACCACCCGATTAAATCGGTTTCCCGCGTCGCATTGGAGAGGGTAGATGTGAGCCGCTCGACAAACCCTGATCGTTTCCCGGCGGTCCTTACACCTTGGCAATCCAGCAACATCAGGACGAATGGTTTGCGAGATCGCTCTGCGCGCCGGCGCTCCAGGGTCAGCATGGCGTGGAAGGTCTCTTCCTTGAGAGTCTGCTCCTTGCCCGCTAGCGTGCGGCTTGAGCGAATCAAAGTCCGTCGGCCGCTTGCTGGCCCTGCCACTCGTTGACCCTGAGCAACGATTTTCAAGTCGCTAGTTCCCATCTCGATTGCCAGCCCCTATCAGCCGCCTAGTTCCGCTGAAACGGTCCTTCCTGACTACCACCCTCGTGCTACGCGACCACGCCTTGCAACAGGGCACGCGAACCAATCGGCTCGAGCAATCTGGCCCGACCGGAAGCAACCGGTTTCACGCAGGAGCGGTCTATCTCCAAAGCAACCGAACGCCGAAGCAACGAAACGGATACGACGATGCGGTGGTTCCCCTTGAAGTTGATCAGGATTCCTTCAAGGCCTTCCAAACAATCACTCTCGATGCGAACCTTTTGTCCGATCTCCAGGTAGGGCCACGGCTCGGCCCGCAGACCCGACGAAACCACCGTTTGGATGGCCGCGATCTCCTCATCATTCACGGGTAGAGGAATGCGGCCACGCCCGACGACCGAAATGACACCGGGCGTAATGAGAATCGGAAGGCGATTCTGCGCATCGAACTGGCAGAAAACGTAGCCGGGAAACAGAGGTGCATCGATCTCCCGCATTCTGCCGTTCCAGCGCTTTTTCGTCTTGTAGGTCGGAAGAATGGTTTGGTAGCTCTTTCCAGCGAGAAGCAAAGCCGTGGAGTTCTCCCACCTGGTTCTCACCTGCAGTGCGTACCACCGGTGATTTTCCGTTCCGAGTGACATCGGAGTTTAGGGTCTCCCTCCAAAACCTTCCGAATCAGCCACTTCCGAATCCAGCTAGGCTACCGCCATTAGCCTCACACTTTCGGCTGCCTTACATGTCGCAAGCGGCCTGCCAGAAGCACCCAGGGAACTGTTACAGTTCGGCGGCGGCCAAATACCTGCTATCTGAAGTAAATACGCCACTTATATCATATCGACCATACGCGGCGCTCGGTCGTTTCCATCCGACCAGCCAGACCGAGTGAAAACTCTTGCCATCATGTGCCAAGCCATTTCCTCGATTGGCTATCTTGGCTGCCTAGCATAGCCAGACGTCCGATACGCGGTCTGCAAAACCATCCGATCTACTTGTTTTTCAACTGCTTACCGGATGATCAGGCAGATGTTGCGCCGCGTCTGCTGAGTTCCGACGTTGCCAGAATTCGCTAGGTGGACGTGCCAATTTGCGGCCATCTCCATTGGTGCGATCGCCGCGCACCACGAATGACAACCGCTCCGCGGGCTTGAATCCCGTAGCAATATTGTTTAGCAAGTCTTCGAAAGCGCGCTGCTTGGAGGTGAGGAATCCGTCATGGCGCTCGATCGATTTCGATATTCTTTCAATATGGTTGGAGGGGGAGGACGCTGTTGCCTAGGCCTGCGACGTATCCACTTCGCCGCGGACGTATCGTTGATCGTACGCATGATAATAATAATAGGAGCCGTAAAGATGCGCCTCTTGCACGACATTGAGCACAACGCCGACTACATTCGTTCCCTGCATCTCCTGGCAGGCTCGCCGAACTGTCGGGCCGGGTGTCACGCCTGCCCTCACCACCATTAGCACGCCCTCGCAGAGGCCGGCTAGAATGGTTGCGTCCGCGACAGGCAGACACGGCGGCGAGTCTAGGATCACCCAATCAAAAACGGGCGACACACGATCCAACAGAGCCTTCAACCGTCCGTTGGAAAGTAGCTCGCTGGGATTCGTGACTTCGTTTCCACCGGCGATGAAGCAGAGGTTTCCCTCGTGACCGTGTTGGATCACGGCCATCTCGTCCGCCTCACCACGCAGGTAGTCGGTGAGGCCCGGCGCAGGCGGTGCGCCAAGCACCGTATGCACTCGCGCGCAGCGCAGATCGGCGTCGATAATCAGTACGCGGCGATCCGGTTGACGAACGATTGCCTGTGCCAGGTTCGCCACAACAAACGTCTTGCCCTCACCCGGCACCGAACTCGTCACCAAGAGCGTGCGCAAGGGCTGACTTGTTCGCAGCTGGTAGAGCCGCGATCGCAACGTCCGAAACTGTTCCGCACCATGCGAACTCAAAGTCGGATTGAAGAATACGTTGACATTGGGATCCAGATGCCATTCCGGGTGCGCGCAGCGCACACGTAGATCATCAAACCTGAGGTACCCGGTGTCTCCGTTGCTCGGTACGGGTTCGACCGCAGGCTCCACGGCGTCCGCGGCAGCGCTCGGCGTCCAAGTCGGGACGAGGGCGTCGTGCTCCTGCGACGGAGCGACAACCGTCGCCTGGCCGCCCACTCGTTCCTGTTCAGCCTTTTTCAGAGCTTCGTGAATACGGCTCATGGCTTCCTTTCGCGCGGAGTTTCGGCATTCAACTGGCGAAGACGTCCCAGAAGCTCATCCAAGTTTTCCAGCAAGGCCTGCGTGTTTGCGGACTTTTGTGCGGCGGGAAGTGGTCCGGGCGTTGCGACCGGTGCGATTTCATCGAGCTGGAATTCCCGAGCTACTTCCTCCACAAGGTGAGCCGGTACCGGCCGTAGGCTGTCCACATACGCGTTGATCATGGAATGCTCGCAAAGCAAGTTCACAACGCGAGGAATCCCGCGAGAATATGCGTGCACCGTCTGGATGGCTTCCTTGGAAAAGATCGGCTCGCCGTTCGCTCCGCCAATGCGCAGGCGCTCCGCAATGTAACCGAAAGTTTCCTCCTGCGACAGCGGCGCGGTACGGCATCGCAGAGTGATTCGTTGGCGAAGCTGCCGCAACTGCGGCAGTTTCAGCTTTTCTTCCAATTCCGGTTGGCCGGCCAATACGATCTGCAGAAGCTTTTCGGTTGAGGTCTCGAGGTTGGTCAACAGGCGAATCTCTTCGAGAACTTCGGGCGACAAGTTCTGCGCCTCGTCGACAATCAACGTGGCCGTCTCTCCAGCTCGATAGCGATCGAGCAACCACTGGTTGAGCCGCAACAACATCTGGCTTTTCTCGCGCGATTCGCACGGGATTTCGAAGTCGGCCATCATGTAGTCGAAGAGGTGATTCACTTCGAGCTGTGAATTGAAAATATAGGCGGTCGCCACTCGCTGTCCCCGCAGCCAGTCCAGCAAACGATTCAACAGGGTTGTTTTGCCGGTGCCGACTTCGCCGGTAAGCAGGATGAATCCCTTCCGGTTCTGAATTCCGTAGGTCAATCCGGCGAGCGCTTCCTGAATGTGCCTCGTCATGAAGAGGTAGCGCGGATCCGGATTGACGTTGAAGGGGCTCTCGCGGAGCCCAAAGAATCTTTGATACATGATCTTCTCAGGCCCTCGCGCTCAGTCCGAGGTCGGAACCCGCCGCCCTCGCAGACGTTTTACTCAGCTTCTTGCTCGTCGCTGGTTCGATTGCGGGCAGCATGGCGAGCACCGGCAGCCGAAGCGCAAATTCGACGTCCCTCTCGGTTCGCAGGGACTTATCTTGCAGCTCAAGGAAAAAAGCCAATCCCAGCCCCACACCCAGTCCACCCCCGATTCCGCCCAGCGCGAACATCTGGCGGTCAGGAAACGAAGGCTTGGTCGGCAAGTTGGCCGGGTCGAGTACTCGGAATTGCTCTCCTTGTTCTTGGTGGTTCAACTCTTGGGACATCGCCGACGCTTGCTGTTTCTTCAGGAGGTCGTTGAAGGTACTCTGCGCAGTTTCATAGCCGCGCGTCAATTCCTTGTACTGCTGTTCGACCACAGGGCTGGCTTGAACGCGGCCCTGATACAGTTTGATTTCCTGCTTGATTTGCTCCTGCTCTTTGATCTTCTCCGCGATCAACTGATCGGCCGCATGAACCTGCGCTCTCCATTGCGTGATTTGCGCGGGCTCTACGGCTGCTTTCGGAGCACCAGCGGGATCGGTCGAATCCTTCGCCTTTTGGTTCTCCGCAACCCTCTTCTGCAGGGCGGCGATGTCGGCCTTTGTCTTAACCACGTCCGGATAATCGTCCGTGTATCTCGCTTGGAGGTTCGCAAGCTGCGCCTGCAGCGCCGCAAGCTGCTGCTCGAGCGTTTCCGGGTTGTGGCCGCCTTGCGCCGCCTGCCACGCGGCAATCTGTTGCGTCAGCATGGATTCGGCAAAGCTCTTGTCCTGCTGCGCTCGCGCCAGCGCCTGAGTGGTCGCATCCAGCTGCGACGTCAAACCGTTCAGCAAATTCAGATTCGCTTGCTCGTCGTCCGGCAGCGAACCCATATATTTGCTCTTGAAGGCAGCCAGTTTCGCATCCTGCGCGTCGAGATCGGCCTTCGCCTCAGCCACTTGTTGAGACAGAAATTGGGTCGTCTGTTCTGAATGCTGCTGCTGAATTCCCAGATTTTCCTCAATGAACATTGACGTGACTTCGGTGCAAACTCCTTGCGCCGCTCGTGGATTGTCCAGAGTCACCGTGATGTAGAACCCGGGCAGTTCCCGGCTGCTGGTATCGGCCATCGGCTGCACCGGAGTCACTTCAATCGCTTGTTGGAGGCGGCCGACCAGTTCGTCCATGGATTTGCGCTTGATGTCATCCGAATACAATCCGAACTGGCGAATAATCGGTTCCAGCCGCGACCGGCTCAAGATTTGTGACTTCATGCTGGCCAGCCGCTGGCTGATATTCGTGACATCGATCTCGGGCACGATTGACGATGGCACGCTGGGAGGTTCGACCAAAACCAGCGTCTGCGACTTGTAGCGGCTTGGGAGGAACCTCGATACTCCGTACGCGACAACCGGCCCAATCAGGGTTAGCGACAGAATCAGCACCCAGTGGCGCCGAACCACCGCAACGAAGTCGGCCGGCGTCAATTCACGCTGATTTGTCGCTTCCGTTTGCATCGGATCTCCCGTCATCTCTCGTTACCGTTCGCCTCTTAGAACAATAGCGGGCGCTCGTGCCAACCCACTCCCACAGAAATCAGATGGCGTATCACGCTGGTCCCGCACGTCGGCCCGATGCAGAATGTCGCATTCGAAGTCTGATACTGCATCTGGTACGTTAGCGTCAGACCCATTGTTTGCCCCATCGGATGCGTCAGGGTCCCCCCGGCAAACCAGTAGTCGTAGGTTTGGGTCGGTGGCGCGGACTTGCCGATCGTCACGCCCTCGTTCCGTGAATATCCAGCGGAAAGGCCGTTCGAGAATGTCCGGGACGCTCGGCGATTCACCGAGCCGGTGACGATGTCCGCCAGAGAGCCAGCCAGCACAGCGGAGCCGCCGCTTGTGCCGTGATTATAGCTCAGACCCAACGACGTTCGCTCCTCCTGCCATTGCAGCGCCGTGTTCAGCGACCAGTAGATCTGTGTCACGTTCGGCGCACTTCCCGTCCCGCCGCCGGACGCCGTATTTCCGGAAATCGGTATATGAGAAATGACCACCTGTGGACCCGCCGCCACCTGAAACGCCAGTCGCCCGGTCACTCTCCGCGCATACGAACCCTGCATCGTGTGCACGTCGATTGACTGATCGAAGTTGTTGTAACGGATTCCGCTATATGTGTAGAGCGCAGCGATCGTATCTTTGCGCGTCATCTCCCGATTGTAGCCGCCGCGGAAGCTGAATTCGTTGAAGTCGAGCAGTTCGCTGCCGAAGGCGTGGAGCAACGAATATCCCCCTACAAACGTCAGCGAACTGCGCGGCGTCAGAAAGGTGTCCAATTCCGTCGCCACCGCGTTCTCGAGGTTCTGTCCCTGCCCGGTGAGTATCGACTGTCCCGTGCCGAAGCCCGGCCCCAGTCCTGTGGTACCAGTTCCGGGCAGCGCAACGCCTCCGAGCGTGCCAAATCCCAACGACGATTCCGGTAAATAACTCAATTGATCGAAAAATGAGAGCTTCGCACGATGAAACCCAATCTTGTCCCCGAAATTCAGTCCCTGCACTACGCCGTTACCCACACCCGCTTGATCCGAAAAGATTCCGCCCGAGCTGTAACCGAGCGTTAGATCATTGCTTCCTGACGTTCGGTGGACGTCAACGCCGCCCGACACCGATCCCTCTCCGCTCCAGCCGTTCCCGCTCGCCGTCTCTTGCGGATTCGAATCTGCTGTCGCGAAAACATCGAAATGCGGCTGCCAATAGCTGCGTGTCGTCGGATTGCCCAGCGAAAGATACTGCGCGCCCGATAGCGCTCGCGTGTCCGGTGTCAACTCTTGCGGAGACTCTTCCCCATCGCCGTTGTCCGCGGCCGAAGCGAACGGTGAATGATAGGCCGGTATCGGCGCCGAAGATTGATTCGCCGGCTGTTCCGGTGTTGGCGATTGAGGCTGCTCGGCTTGCTGCGCGCACACAGCCGGCGCAATCAAAGCCATCGCGCACAGGCCCGCCCAAACCGCATTTGTCAACGCGCGCATCATCACGGCACCATGATCGTATCGCCGGCTTTCAACACCACGTTCTGCTCGACGTTCTTGCCTGTGATCACTTCCTTGTAATTGAACGGATACCTCACTTGTTTTCCGTTCTCCGTGCGAAACATGTAGATCTTCTTCAGGTTTGCGAATTGCGTGAACCCGCCCGCGCTCGCAAGAGCTTGCAGGATTGTCATATCTGGCAGCAGAGGATACGCGCCCGCGCGGGACACTTCGCCCAGGATGTACACGCGCTGGCTGTTGATCTGCGACACAATCACCGTTACCTGCGGATCGGTCACGAATTTCTTCAGCGAGGTCGTGATCTGACCTGCCAGTTGCGTCGGAGTCAGCCCCGCCGCCTGTACGTCGTTCAACAGGGGCAGCGAAATCTTCCCGTCGGGTCGCACAGGGACACTCCGCGTCAATTCCGCCTCTTTCCAAACGCTGATATCGAGCACATCTTGTGCGCCGATCACATAATTCGGGTCCTGGGTCGCGGCCTTCGGCGCCGCGTTCTGCGAGGCTGTCGCAGCAGTCCAGGGACCCGGCTGATACTCGGTCTTCTGTGTCTGCGCCTGTGTGATCGCGGCTGTGAGAACGATCATCGAAAGAATTCGTTTCGACATCAATTTCTCCAAGGAAGCTAGCTCGCTTCCGTCTCCTCAAATCCGATTTGCTTCAACTTGTAGAGCAGCGACTTGTAGCTAATCTGCAGCTCCTGCGCGGCCCGCTTTCGATTCCATCTCGTCCGTGACAGCGCCTTCATGATCAGCTCCCGCTCGGCTTCGCGCGACGCAGCCCGGGCCGCTGCCTTCAGCGACCAGTTGGGCGCCGTGGTAGCCTTTGCACACTTCCCGTCGGGCGCTTTCGTGCTGAGATCCGCAATCGCGAGATGCTCGTCGCCAAGCGCCACGATCTTCCTGATGACGTTCTCGAGTTCGCGGATATTCCCCGGCCAGGAGTGGTCCATAAGCGTTCTCATGGATCGCGGGCTCAAAGAAGGTCTCGGCCGTCCGAATTGAGTCGCGTGTTTCGTCAGGAAGAATTCCGCCAGCGACGGGATGTCTTCCCTGCGGTCGCGCAGAGCGGGCAACCGGAGGCACACGCCGTTAATTCGGTAATACAACTCGCTGCGAAAGCGCCCCGCACGCGTCTCGTCGTCCAGGTTCCGGCTCGTTGTTGAAATAACCCGGGCGCTCAGCACTCCCCTCCGCATTCCGTCGTCGCCGTCGGGCAGCGCGCCAAGCAGGTTGCGTTGGCACGCAGCGTCCAGGTCGCTGATCTCGTCGAATAGCACCGTACCTGTTCCATCCCCTGTTCGCTCGTTGTAAACCCTTAAGCTAGGCCCTAGTTCTGCGAGAAGCGCGGTCGGACTCACGGAAGCGCAGGAAATCTTCACGAGAGGCTTGTCGCAATGGCGAGACAGTCGATGAACGCGATTCGCAAACATCTCCTTACCCGCGCCGCTCTCCCCGACGAGGAGAATCGGCAGGTTCGTGGGTGCGATTTCTGCAATCACGCTCTCAATCGTCTGCATGGCCGCGGTCGCGCCCGGTATCCAACCCACGGCTTCTTGAACGATCACGTCGTCGGCCTGATTAGTCACGGATCTCTCATCTCTTGAGACAGAACTAACCCGCGCGCTCCAATGTATTCAGGTGCGGCCCACCCACTCTCGTAGCCATTTTGCAATGTCGTTGCCAGCCTCGGAAGGGTCGCGTCGTTTTGGCTGCCTAAAGCTAAGGCCTTCTGTATCTTCTTATTACAGAAGGCCCGCTGTTGCGGCCTGAGCCGGCGAATCTCGCTGTTTGACCCACGGGCCTTCCATCAAGTGGCAAAATGCTCGACCGCTGAAACCATCGCCTCGAACCAAGACCACGAAACTCCGTAGGTCTTTTTACTCGTTGAGGATAGCGTTCTCGAGCTCACCGGCCCGCGGCACGAATTGCTAATCCACCACCCCAAATGTGGAAGTATTCTTCCACTTTCTCGATGCAGCGAAGGGCGAGAGCCCTGGCGACCTCTTCCGTTCGCCGAGCCGGGCGGGAGTGCGATCATCGCTCAAGTGTTTTAGAATCTGCTGGCTGTGCCGATAGAGGTTCCGGGAAGATCCGTCAAAGCAACAGGGCCTCGGATTGCATTGCTTGATTTGAATACCTTCGATACGATTCTGCTCCTGGCATCCGAGAGGTCGCTGAATGGTTTCTCGCGGACGACAGTCTGGAAGGATCGCTTGCGCCCTCGCCGTTTGCCTATTCGTGGGCTGCGCGTTCAGCCCCGAGGCCCGCAAGAAAAAACACCTCGATCGGGGGCACTCCTTTTTCACTCAAGGCAAGTACCGGGAGGCTGTGATCGAGTACGAGAACGTCATTCAGATCGATCCCAAGTCCGCTGAAGGCCACTTTGGTCTCGCCCAGTGTTTGTTGAAAGAAGGCGATATTCCCCACGCCTATCAGCAGCTATTGAGCACGGTCGAATACGATCCGAAAAATTGGACCGCTCAACAGGCGCTCGGAAACCTGCTTCTTCTTTCCCACCATAACCCCGAAGCGCGTGATCGCGCTCAGACAATTCTCAAGTCCGACCCGGGCAACGTCGACGCTCAAACGCTGCTCGCCACGGCGGACGCGGCGGGAGGCAATCTTCCGCAAGCCATCAGCGAAGCTCAGAACCTCCTGCAAATGGATCCAAACCGCTCAGCATCGTATTTGTTGATGGCCGAACTTCAGGAGCGGAACAACGACCTCGTCGCCGCCGAGCAGGATTTCCAGAAGGCTGTCTCGTTGGGGCCGAAATCCGTATCGACTCTCCTCGCATTTGGGCGGTTCTACGCTGGCCAGAAACGTTGGGCGGATGCGCAAAAGCAGTTCCAGGCCGCGATTTCTGTTGCACCACAGGAACCTTCCCCTCGCGCCGCCCTGGCTGCGCTCTACCTCAATCAGGGTCAAAAGGACATGGCGGAACAGGTCCTGCGCGACGCGAGCACGGATCTCGCCCAAAACCCCGCCGGCTACAGGATGCTGGGCGACTTCTACTTGAGCCAGCGCGATTTCGGAAAGGCTGCCGCGGAATTCTCCTCGCTGCACGAGCGCCATCCGAAGGACCTCCCGCTGACCAAGACCCTCATTGAAATCCTCATTCTCCAAAATCGCGTGGATGATGCATCCAGCCTCACGGACGCTGTTCTCAAGGACTCGCCCCACGATCCGGACGCTTTGACCTTTCGCGGCGAAATTCTTACGCGCAAGGGCAAGGCGACCGATGCGATTCCCATTCTTGAATCTGCCGTCAAGGGTGCCCCGCAGAGTCCGCTCGCTCACTACTATCTGGGCGTCGCCGACGCGGCAAACGCCAATCTGGGCCAGGCCCAGTCAGAATGGCAAGAAGCGGCGCGCCTGCGGCCCGGCATGTTGGAACCTCAGCGCGGTCTGGCGGAGCTTGCCGTGCACAAGGGAGACGCGACCCTGCTCCTTGCCGCCAGCGAGCGGCTGATTGCAATCGAGCCGCGCTCCTCCGAAGGCTACGTTTTTCATTCCAAGGCACTCCAGTTGAAGGGCGATAGCACGGGCGCGGAGGCCGATTTGAAGAAGGCGATTGAAGTCGCGCCCAAGGATTCCGCGCCTTACGTTCGCATGGGCGATTTGCGCATTGCTCAAAAGCAGTTGGACGCTGCCGGGAAATTCTACTCTCAGGCGCTCTCTCTAAATCCGGCGGCGGCGGACGCGCTGACAGGGCTCGTCAACATCGATCTCGGGCGTAAGCAAACTGCGCAAGCGCTCAAGCGAGTGCAGGCGCAAATTGCGCTCGTGCCTCAGAGCAGCACATTTTATCTGCTTCTCGGACAGGTCGAGCTGCGCAATCAGGACCCGGCCAGGGCGGAAGAGGCCCTTCAGAAGGCCATCGATCTCGATAACAACAACGTTGGCGCATTCGTGCTGCTCGCCAACACCCAAGCTTCTCGAGGTTCCACCGACCAGGCGATTGCAAACTACCAGCGCGCAATCCAGAGTAGTCCCAAGGCTGTCCAGCTGTACATCTTGCTGGGTGGATTGTTCGAGACTCGCGGCGACTGGCAACAAGCAGAGGACCAGTATCAAAAGGCCCTGCAAGTTCAGCCGGACTATCCCCTCGCCGCCAACAATCTCGCGTATCTCATGCTGGAACACGGAGGCAACGTGAACGTGGCTCTCTCCCTCGCCCAAACGGCCCGGAGAGGCCTGCCGAATCTACCCAATACGGCCGATACGCTCGGTTGGGCGTATTATTACCAGGGCGCGTATAGCTCCGCGGTCGATACTTTGCAGGAGGCCGTCAACGCCAGCCCACAAAATCCCGCCTTCCACTATCATCTCGGCATGGCCTACGAAAAAACGAACAACTTCGCGATGGCAAGAAAGCAACTCGAGTCCGCGCTTCAGATCAACCCCAACTACGCGCACGCCGACGAAATCCGCAAGATCCTCGCCGGCTCTCCGGTCACGAACTAGAACCATTCAGTGCATGGATCGCAGCCCGGGCGCCAGCGAATCCCGCCCGTACTCGGTTTGGGAATCCGATTGAGACCGTTGCCGCATCTCTTCTATAATTGTTTGGTTTTGCCGTCAGGGAAGGCCTCGCATAGAACATGTTGAAAAGCATTCAGCAGCGGGACTTGGATCGAAACCGCTGGATCAAGATCACCATGGCTGTGATCCTCGGATTGATCATCGTCAGCATGGTGGTCACGCTCATTCCAGGTTTGATGAGCGGCACCACCGGCGCGAGCAGCCCCGACGCAGTCGCTACGATCGCCGGCCAGAGCATCACCGTGACCGATTTTCAACAGCAATTCGAGCAGGTGACGCGCCAGCAAACCATTCCGCCGATGCTGCGCGGAGCTTATGCGAGGCAGGTTCTGGATCAAATGGTCTTCCAGCACGCTCTGCAATATGAGGCGGACCGCCTGGGCATCCGCGTGACCCCGGAAGAGGTAACCGAGCGAATCAAGGAGGTTCTGCCCACTGCCTGGTCGGGCAATACGTGGTTGAAGGACCGCTACCCTAGCGAAGTCGAGCGGCTTACGGGCATGTCGGTCAGCGAATTCGAGACGCTTTTGCAAAATGAAATGCTGCTCGACAAATTCCACGAGCTGGTGACCGACGGAATCACCGTGACGCCCGAGGAGATCGCGCGGGAATTTCGCTGGCGAAACGAAAAGGTCAAGGTCGAATATGCGCTGATCAAGCCTTCGGACCTGGCCGCTTCCGTCCATCCGACGGATGCGGAGCTTGCAGCGTGGTTCGCGAAGAATTCGACGCGCTATCAGATTCCCGAAAAGCGGTCCGCGCGCTATGCGCTGCTGGATTTATCGAAACTCCGCGCGAACACGACGGTCAGCGAAGATGTCCTGCGCACCTACTACAATTCTCACCTCGACGAATACAAGGTCGAGAATCGCGTGAATGTCGAGCACATCCTGTTCAAGACGGTCGGCAAGACCGACGCCGAGGTTGCCGAAATTCGCAAGAAAGCGGAGGACGTGCTGAAGCAGGCGAAGCACGGAGCCAATTTCGAAGACCTGGCCAAGAAGAACTCCGAAGACGACGGCACAAAGGAAAAAGGCGGCGCGCTCGGCTGGATCGTCGAGGGGCAAACGGTGCCCGAGTTTCAGCAGGCTGCCTTTAGCCTGCCGAAGGGTGCCATCTCGGACCTTGTGAAGACGCAGTACGGCTTTCACATCATCAAGGTTCTCGATCGCGAAACCGCTCACACGAAGGTGTACGAAGAAGTACGCGACTCGATCTTGCAGCCGGTTCTCGACCAAAAAGTCAGCGCCGAAGCGAGCGACATTGCCAACCAGATGGCCGCGGCCGTGAGGCAGTCGGATCGCCAGCCCCTCGACGATCTCGCGAAGAAATTCAACCTTGAGGTAGGCATCACGGCGCCGGCTGCAGTCAACGACCCAATCCTGCCCTTGGGCAATTCGCCTGAACTGCACCAAGCCCTCTTCGCCCTTCGAACCGGCGAACTCAGCCAGCCGATCTCCATCGATAGCGGCTACGTGATCCTCACCGTAAAGGATATCCAGTCGGCGCACCAGGCGACGCTCCCGGAAGTCCGCGACCGCGCCATGTCCGATTACCAGAACGACAAATCCGTTGACCTTGCGCGGGCACGCGCCGACGAGCTATCGAAACGCACGCAAGCAGGAGAGGATTTCGACAAAGTCGCAAAGTCACTCGGCCTTGCTGTCAAGACTTCCGATTCCGTGGCTCGGTCCGGCTCGGTGCCGGATATCGGCAGCGGACGCCAGATTGCCGCTGCGTTCAACATGGCCATCGGGCAGGTCGGTGCGCCCGCGCAGAGCGGCGGGAACTGGTTCGTCTACAAGACTGTCTCCCACGACGCTCCGAATCCGGCTGACTTGGTGGCGCAACAGAAGGACATCGAGCAGCAACTCCTGCAGACCAAGCAAAACGCCGCATTCGAAGCCTTCCGCGCTGCCCTCATTGACCGGCTGAAGAAGGAAGGAAAACTTGTGATCAATTCCGACATGGTCGACCGCATAATGAAATCAAGCTAGGCGCTGTCTCTTATAAGTTACGGTAAATAAATAGCTTAGCAAGACGATAGAGACTCTTGCTCCGGTCTCCGCACTCCGCTAGAATCTACTCCTCCGCAGAGCCCGCCCCGAAGCCAGCGGGGCCTGACCTGCAGGCAGGAGCCTTCCGTGCCTGAGGAACCTGGCAGCACAGGCTGTCGAACCTCCCCGAGGAGACTTCTATGCCGACAAAGCGATCCAAGGCGAGCGGGCTCGAACTGATTCCCCGAAGGGGAAGAACCGTCCGCCGGAGCACCCGTCCAGTAGCATCCGATGTCGCGCCAGGGAAGGAAAAGCTGAGGAACTCCATGTCTGCGAAAAGCACGGCCAACGCAAACGAGTACATCTGCGCCATCGAGCGAAACCAGAACGGCAAGTACAACGTCCGCGTGCGGGCGACATTCGCTCCCGCGCGACGCGTAGCGGAAGATGGACAGGAGAGCCGCGGCCCGTGGACGCTCACGGTTTACTTCCTCGCGTCCTCGTTCAATGCCGCCATGAAGAAGCTCGAACAGTCGCTGCAGCTCCTTCAGAAAAATGAAGAGCGACTGCGTTTCTGGGGCGTCGAGCGCACCGACGATCCCAAGATGGCGGGAGATCTCCTGCAGGAATTCGGTCTCTGGCTCGACCGCCGCCGGGACTTCCCGCGCAAGGTGGCTGAACTCGGCGTGCCGCGCGAGCGCCCCGTTCCAGCGTCGATGCTGGCGCCGCTTCGCCGCGTGTTGGCGGATTCGATCGCGCCGGAACGTCCAGTGGACCGCGACCGGGATCGCGCCTTGGCGAGCGACTAACGGTCGACCCGTGCGCGTCACCGCCTCATCAGCTTGAATGCGTGATTGACTCCTTGCCGCTGGTTGAATGCCAGATCAATCCAGAGCATAGCCAAAGGTTCCAGGCATCGCGCGTTGCGAAGCGGGCCTACATCCACCGGATCAAATCCGGCCTGCTCGATTAAGCCCCGAACTGCGGCCTTCGGTGTCGCATCATCTCCACAATAGAAGCCATCCGCTTTTTGAGCACCGAACTGCGCATTGCCGAAGTTGGGGGCGCCGATGGTGTTGAACGCCTTCACGACTTTCGCGCCGGCCGCCCATGCGGCTACCTGTTCCCCCGCTGAAGCTGTGGTTCCAATCGTCAGTCCCGAAAGATCCGGCGCAAGCGGATTCGTGCAATCGATGAGAATTTTCCCCTTGATGTCACCACTGCTTCGGATTGCCGCCTCGGCGGCAGGCCACGGAACGCACAGAGCCACGATCTGAGCCGGTGTGACGGCATCCCGATTGAGTGCGGCGCGGACCTTCCCGCCAAGCGCTGCGACGGCCTTTCGCGCGCTGTCGCTCTGTGGGTTCGGCACGCCGAATGTGACATCATGCCCAGCAGCGACCCAAACGCGGGCCAGACTCGCTCCCACGTTGCCTGCCCCAAGCACTGCGATGGAGTATTTCGGCATTTCCGAACTCCCTTCGAAATTGCAGAACCTTCCGCGAGTTCTATCGGATGAACGAGACCGCAGAGAGGATGCGG
>Ga0187782_10000064_pt1 | contig 56763 bp, 54 predicted proteins | sample 0715_SJ02_MP15_2_FD_132454 | JGI IMG/M metagenome (GOLD analysis project Ga0187782, IMG submission 132454) | Tropical peat soil microbial communities from peatlands in Department of Meta, Colombia - 0715_SJ02_MP15_20_MG | ecosystem: Environmental > Terrestrial > Soil > Wetlands > Peat | place... | reverse complement strand
GATGAGGTTGCCGTCCTTGGGAGGCGGGATGGGAGACGGCGCCGGGCCATCAACGATGAGGCTGCCGTCCTTCGGAGGCGGGATGGGAGACGGTGCCGGACCATCAACGATGAGGCTGCCGTCCTTGGGAGGCGGGATGGGAGACGGCGCCGGACCATCAACGATGAGGCTGCCGTCCTTGGGAGGCGGGATGGGAGACGGCGCTGGGCCGTCGGCCACGAGAATAGGACCGCTGTGTGCGGTGGATGTCGATGACGAATTGACCGGGATTACCAAAGAAAGTAGGATCAACCCTGCTGCAAGCGCGAGAAGCTGGGTCAGGGAAAGTTTGTTCATGCGGACCCTCCTGGTGCCGAAGGGTGCCGCTATTCCTTGCGATAGGTGGGTTGCTGGTCAAAAAGTTCCGATCACGGAACACTGGTCGCTGTTGTCAAAGCCGCTATGCTCAATGATTTTCAGTCACACCAGCAGATTCTCTTCGATCTCACCGCGAACTATCTTGAGCCGCTGGAAGGCAGTTATCAGCGATTGGCGTATTTGGCGAGCCTGCGGGATGCGCTGACAGGCAGGTATGAGCATAGTGTATTGGGCAGCGTTTACGGCGCGGACACCGTGAGCCAGGTGATCAGCGATTGTCATGAGGAGGTGTTTGAGCGGTTGTTGGAGATGCCTCTGGACGTACAGGGAAAAGAACTGCGGGCGCACCTGGAGTCTCTGCCCGGAATATTTGCCGATAATGTAATGAGCTGCCTTCAGGCCGGCCAGCAGTGGATGCCGCCGGGAGCTCCGAGTTATCTCAAAGAGCTTTACTCTGCCAATCTAGGCGTTCTCCTGGAATTGCTGCGGCACGATAAGTCCAAGGCTGGCCCAGATAACTGACCACCCCCACTACCTGACCCACGACCTCCGCCTCCTCGGGAGTTTGCCAGGTTTCCGGAGCGCACCGCGAAAGCACGTGGGGCTGCATAATCAGTCGAGATTTCTCTTTCTGGAACCATCCGCAGCGATAGCCGTTTCGTATCTCAACAAAAAACATGGGGCGATCGTACTCGTTGGACCATTCCGCGGATTCCACCTTTCGCAATGTAGTATCGATCAGCACGGTGCTGCCCGGGCGTAGCAACGGCATCATGCGCCGGTCGGACAAGCCAATATAGCCATAGCGGTGTTTACTGGACGCCTGATTTTCACCGTGGATCATTGGAACGACGGTAGCCGGACGGCGTGTAAGCAGTTGAGTGTTTTCTGAGTCGACGCCATTTTCTGGCGCATGAGGGACCGGGGCTGCCGGCATCGATGAGCTCAGGTACGTCCGTGGAGGAGGGAAACTGGCGCCATCGTGAAATACCTGGCGGAGCGGCGCATCGTACCAACTGGAAATTTCGAAGGGATCGAGATGCAGAATGGCCGCCAGAGAGTACAGCTTGTGCAGGCTGGGCACGACATCGCGATTCTCGATGTCTGCCAGGCGACTGATATGCAGGATGAAGTCTGGGCGCCCACGATTCACAGCGATTTGGTAACTGGCCCTCTCCACGTCGCGGTAGGTCAGACCGAGCGCCTCGCGGGCTTGTCGTAATCGGAGACCGGCAGGGTACATGTGAGGACTCCTTGAAACAAAATGACTTTATTCACATTATAATCAATTACCATTCTGTTACGAATGCGGAACATGAAACCCTGAAAAAAACCTTGGGCTCTGTGAATTTCCCCAGTTGTAGCAGCTAGCTAGCTGAAACAGAACCAGTTAGCTAACGCCACGTTTGACGGCTCACCGCACAGAATCTGCTATTCTGAACTGGTATGCGTGCTTTCCGCGGATTCCGCCTCGTTCGCCAGCGTGCGGTGATGGGCGTTTTGCTGTGCTTGCTGGCTGTCGTTCCTCTTCGTTCCCAGCAAGCCTCCCCTGCGCCAGCAAGTCCGGCGCCGTCCGTCACGACCAATCCAGAATTTCTTGCGATCGCTGACCAAGTGATGAACGAGATGAGTGAAATTACCGGATGGAAGCTGAAATCTCCACTGAAAAAATCCATTCGCACACGGGAACAGATCCGCGCGTACATCATTTCGGAGATGAATGACGAAAAAGACGCCAGAGAGCGTTATGCATCGGCGCGCAGCGCGGAAATCTTTGGACTGATTCCGAAGGGCTTCAACTTGGACACTTTTCTGGTGGACCTGCTGACGGAACAGATCGCGGGGCTGTACGATCCCAAAGAGCACGAATTCTACATCGCCGACTGGATTCAGCCCGATGAACAGCGCATGGTGATGTCTCACGAACTCACCCATGCTTTGCAGGACCAGTATTTTCATATCGAGGCGTGGTCGCGCGCGGCCAAGCCGAACGACGACGCGGAGCTGGCGCGCGATTCGGTGCTGGAAGGCAGCGCGACCGCCGGGATGCTGGAGTATGAATTGAGGGACAAGGGCATAAAGCTGCGTGAACTTCCGGACTTCGATCCCTCGGCCTTTATCGGCGACCTGGGTGATAGCCCGCTGCTCAAAAAGGCTCCTGCTTTTATCAAGGACTCGCTGATGTTTCCGTATTTCGACGGCTTGCGCTTCTCCATGTCCATTTTGCGCACCGGGGGATGGAACGGCTTCGATGCGGTGTTCGCGAACCCGCCTGCCAGCACGCAACAAATCATGCATCCTGACTTGTATCGCGGCGCCATCGTCCCGTTGCCGATAAAGGTGGACCTTCCCAACGGCGTGCCCGGCGACGGCTGGAACAAGCTGGAAGAAAACTGCATGGGGGAATTTGGCTGGAGGGAAGTATTGAAGCTGTTCCTGGACGAGGATCGGGCCGGCAAGTTAGCGTTCGCCTGGAATGGCGATGACTACGCCACCTTCGAACAGAAGGACACCAAGCATCTGATGCTGTTCACACGCACGCGATTCAACAGCGAGAGAGCGGCGCGCAGTTTTTTCGATGCCTACGCGGAAGCGCTGAAGACAAAATATCCGCAGCGAACGCCGATTTTGAACGCACAAGAAGATCTGGAGTTTGACACGCCCGACGGCGGGGTCTTCTTTCAATGCGTGGACAAGGAATGTATCACCCTGGAAGGCGGCGACGAAAAGCTGTTTTCGCGGTGGACCAAGAAACTAGCTTGGCCGCTGCCCTCACCGTCGCGGCCCAACCCGGGCATCTCCATTGCGACGATCCGCGCCGAGCGCTCGACCGCGACAGACGAACACGTGGTCGCCAAGCCTAACGCGCGGCTACAGCCGTCGATAGGTCTATGCAGCGCGGTGCAAAACCATCAACGTGAGATCGTCGGTTTGCTTGGCGGTGGGCGAAAAATTGCGGATCTCATCCAAGCATGCGCGCAACAGCGCGTCTGGTTCCGTCGAGGCGTGTTTTTTGGCCAGAGACTGAACGCGGCCCACGCCAAATTCATCCCCGGCGGCATTAAACATTTCGGTGAGCCCGTCGGTGTACAGCAGCATCTTGTCCCCGGGGCGGAGAGTCAACTCGCAAACGGGAAAGTTGGTGGTGCCGAACATTCCCAGCGGTACGCCGGTAGCCTCGCGCGCGCATACACCGGCGGCGGAAATGTGAAACAACGGCAAATGTCCGGCACTGACGTAAGAAACCTTGCCGTCGGGATTGGCGCTGCCCACGATCATCGTGGCGAACTGTCCGGCGATGGTGCTTTCGCAGAACAGCCGATTGGCATGTTCCATAATCTTTTGCAGCGGCAGGTTCTGTCCGGCTAACGAACGAAAGGTTGCGTGCAAGTGGCTCATCAGCATCGACGCGGCCACACCTTTCCCGGAAACATCGCCCAGCAAAAACAGGAATCCGCCATCATTTTCGATCAGGTCGCAGTAATCGCCACTGACCACGTTGGCGGGCTGATAGTGATAGAAGGCGCGCCAGCCGTCGATGGACCAGTCTTGTCGCGGCAACAAACGCTTTTGGATGCTGGCGGCCAGCACCAAGTCTTTCTCCAGGGCACGCTGCTCATCGGTGGACAAATGGTCCAGGCAGAAACGCAGCAGCGGGTCGCATATCAACCGGTCGGCTTCGATGGTGTCGTGACAGGTTTCGCAAATCCCAAAGGTGCCGGCATGCAAGCGGGAAAGCGCCGCATCTACGCTGGCCAACAACTGCGGCAAGTTGTCATCGGCGGGATTGTCCCGGGTCGCCTCGATCAGGCGATTGCGCCGAAGTTCCAATTCGGTTTGAAAATAGGTGCTCTCAGCAGTAGTCATGGTCCCTCCGCCACTAGATTGCCGAGCTGTTCCTGGGGAATCCATCCGCTTTGTACCTCCAAAGTCCAGCGCGTCCGGCCCGCACCACAGGTTCAAGCAGCGCCGCGACGACTGGCATTCGCAAGGGCCACCGGAGCGAGTAACGGAGCGCCAGAAGAGGCATTCTCGCTATTTATGCGATGCTGCAAACGCTTTACCCGGCACACGAACTTTTCCCTCGAGTGCTGGTCGCGCGCCGCCCGTAAAGGGTCGTGTGAACTGCCAAATTGGCGTTGCAAGGTGCGCAAACCGAGCTTCGCAAATTCCAGAGCGCGCACAAAATCGCGCGTGTGCCGCTCGTAATAGACCGCCAGTTGTTCGCAAGCGAACACGGTTTCCTGCGGATCGGCTACCAGAGCATGCCAAAGGGATGCAGCGTGCTCGCGATCTCCTCGGCGTTTGGCCATCAGCGCCAATTCCCGGGTCGCTTGCGGGCGAAATTCCGCAGGCAATCCGGCATGCAATGCGCGGGCACACGCTAAATGTGCGCGTTCGTTTTCGCCTTTGCGCTGCAAGAACTTCGAAATTCCCAACAGATCCAAGGCCTCGGTTTCGCCGAAGCCGTTTTCGCCGTTCTCCAGCAGGGAATTGATTTTTCCAAAGAGAGCAGCCAGTCCCCGCAAATCCATCTGGTTGTGCCGCACCACTCCTGCCAAGGGCTGACCGGAACCACCGCGCAAATAATCGAAGTAGAATTGCGGGATCATAGCAGAGGGCACATCGTCTTCCCGGTTCCATCCTAAGCGCGCCGGATCGAGCACGTGCCGTTCCAGTTCCACCAAACGCACGCAGCCCAGCCGCAATTTCCAGAACGCCCGCGCCGGGTGCAGCAAATCCAGATGCGCCGCCAGAGGAGGCACGCGAATGGAGCGGGTCATGGTGAAGCGATTCTCCAGCAACGGCCAATCGAAGGTTTTGCCATTGAAGGTGACCAGCACGGGCCGTTGCTCCAGCCGTTGCGCCAGCTCCTGAAGCAGCGAATATTCTTCGTGCAAATCACGGAGAAAAAGCTGCTCGACCTGCAGTCCACCAGCGTCCCACCATGCCAGCCCCACAAGAAAAGCATAGGTTCCAGTGCCCCCGGCTAATCCAGTGGTTTCCGTGTCCAGGAATAACCACTTCTCTGGATTCTCGAGAAAGGTTTGGGTGCGGCGTCCGGCCTTCCGATCGCGGCTGCGAGACAACAACTCCAGCGTTACCAGCGAAGGCGCCACAAATTCCGGGGTGGCGAACCAATTCCGAATCGCCAAGTGCTCTCCATAACGATTGCGCGCAATACCGCCGCCTAGCAGCAGGCTGACTGGATCGGTCTCGTCCGGCAAGCGCAACTCCGGTGGCCGCGCGGGAAACATCCGCGCAGGTTTTAGCGCGGCGAGTCGTGAGAACTTGTCAGCTGTTGTGCCCATAGTGAAGCAACCCGGAAAAGCACGAGCCGTAATCCTGTGCCGCGACCCAAGACCCTTAGCATTCAGAAACCACCCGATCGAGAATCGCCAAAGCAGCTTCCTTGGCGCGGGGCGCTAAGTCGCCCGCAGGTCCGACGCAAGATGGACAACCCGCCTCGCAGGGACAGGCCTGAATCAATTCCCTGGTCTTCTGCAGGAGCAGTTGGTGCGCCAGGAACAGTGGCTGTGAGAATCCGATTCCGCCGGGATACGCGTCATATAAATACAGGTTCGGCTCAAAGAATTCTTTTTGGCCGCTGATCCATGGTTCGGCGGCACTGGAGCTGAGGCCGTTCGCTTCCGCTATGACAGCGGGTTCGCCACCGTCGGGGCCGGGCGGCCGTTCTCCAATCGCAGTACCCAAATCGCGAGCGTCACACATCAGCAATAGCGTTGCGACCGATTCCATCGCGTGCAACAAGCCGAACATTCCTGATTGCCGCTCGCGGATGGAGTACGGCAGGGACTCCAAGAGGGGCCGCTGCAGGGTCATCCAGTACGAGGTCGTGTGCATTTCGTTTTCAGGCAGCTCCAACTTGCCCGAGCCGATGTTTTCGTTGGTGAAGAATTTGATTTTCTTGAATCCCACCACCTGCGAGCGCACCAACACGTCTCCGTGAGAGTGGCCATGAGCCCACGATTGAGGATGGATGCTGCCGTTGAGATTTTGCGCTTCGCACGGGATGACGGATTGGCGGGAACGCGAAGAAAGGGGCAGGGGAGAGGCCACCGTGTCGGCGACCTGGAGGACCCGCACCTGGGTGTAGCGGATCGCATCGGTGTAGTAATCCACGTCCACCTGTTTCACGTAAGCCTTGCGTTCCTTGAAGTCCAGATGCTCCACGTGATACTGCTGCGCGCCGTGCAGATAGATGGCTTTCTCGTGCACGGTAGTGAGGACGCTGACGAAATCCACTTCGCCAATGACCACAGGCGCGCCGGTGATGTCGATGATAATGAAGTTGTCGCTGGTTACTGAGCGCAAGCTGATGGTATCCGCGGGATACGCTTCGTTGGTCCAGTGATAATTTTCGCCGGCGCGATGGAGATAGCCAGCTTCCGCCAGTCGCGAACACAAATCCTGCACGTCGACGCTACCGAATTTCTCGACGGGCGTGATTGGCAATTCGAAAGCGGCACATTTCAAATGATTGATCAGAATCTCGAGGTTATCGGGCTGGATGAAGGCATGCTCGGGCGTATTGCCAAAGAAGTAGTCCGGATGGCGGACGATGAACTGATTCAGCGGCGCCGAGGATGCGACCAGCACGGCGCAGGAACTGCCGCTGCGCCGTCCCGCGCGTCCGGCCCGTTGCCAGGTTGCCGCGATGGTGCCTGGATAGCCAGCCATTACCACGGCGTCCAACGAACCCACGTCGATGCCTAACTCCATCGCCGAAGTGGTCGCCACGCCACGAATGCGTCCGTCGCGCAAACCACGCTCGATTTCCCGGCGCTCGGTCGGCAAATAGCCGGCACGGTAACCGCGTATGGTTTCGGGTTTGCCGGGGAATGACGGGTTAGCTTGCTGGAGATACGTCAGGATAATTTCCGTGTGCAGCCGGGAATTGGCGAACACCATGGTCTGCAAGCCGTGCTTCAGGAATTCCTGCGCGACTCGCGACGCCTCGTTAATGTAACTGCGGCGAATACCCAGCGCGCGATTGACCACCGGCGGATTGTAGAAGACGAAGGTCTTTTCGGCGGCGGGCGCGCCATTTTCCGACTGCACTTGCACTTCCGCTTCGATCAAGCGCGAGGCCAGTTCGCCCGGATTCGCAATGGTCGCTGAGCAGCAAATCACTTGCGGGGTACGCCCGTAAAACTGCGCAATTCGCCGCAACCGCCGCAGCACGTTGCACAAATGACTGCCAAACACGCCACGGTAGGTGTGCAGCTCATCGATAACGATGTACTGGAGATTCTCAAACAGCCGGGTCCAGCGCGTGTGGTGCGGCAGAATTCCGGTGTGCAGCATGTCAGGATTGGTCAGAACAATGTGACCTTTTTCGCGGATGGCCTTGCGGGCATCGCTGGGGGTGTCGCCGTCATAAGTAAATACGGCAAAGCGGCTGAGCGGTTGCCTTTCGGGGCCTTCTCCAGAGTGGCGGTCCGCGCTGTCTTGGGCGCAAGCGTCCAGACGCTGGTTCAATTCGTACAGTTCCGCCAATTGATCTTGGGCCAACGCCTTGGTGGGAAATAGATACAACGCCCGCGTATCCGGATTCTCCAGGATCGCGTTCAGGACCGGCAGGTTGTAGCACAACGTCTTCCCGCTGGCCGTGGGGGTCACGACGACCAGGTTCTTGCCCGCATGCACTGATTCCGCCGCTGCAGCCTGGTGAGTGTAGAGCTGCCGGATCCCCTTGGCGCGGTACGCGACGCGCAGGTCTTCGTGTACCCAGGCGGGGAAGTCGGCCCACTGCGCTTCCCGTGCCGGGTAATGGCGCACGGCCGTGAGAGTCTCCCCGGTTGCATCGCGTTCGGCGAAAGTGTCGAGCACTTGGGAAACTCGCGCCAGAGCCGTCGAGGTAGGGGGGCTCTGGTGGCGAGCTATGTCGATCGGAGTAACAGCAGCCAAGCGTACCGCTAAGGAATCGGGCATTGGGGCAATCTCCGTATATTCGCCTTTTGTTCGCTAAGGCTAGCACGCGGGCTCAGCGGGTGCAACCAGCAATTTGCAGCGATTCAGAAAGAGTTCCAGCCCACCACAATGGCGGAGCCGTGGCTGGCTTTTTGCCCGCTCCGTCCTTTGAAGGCGGGGCGTTCGCGGTTAAGATACCGGCGGTTAGCTGTGGCGACCTTTAGTCGCATCAACCGATGGGCACCGAGCAAACAACAAGTCGCCGAACGGTCAACGTCCTCAGCGACATCCATTTTTGGGTCCCGGCGCTGGTCTTGCTTGGCGGGCTGCTTCTACTGAAGTTCCTTCACTGAGATTTCCCTGGAGAAACATGCCGGCCGATTCGGTGCTCGCAAGCCCAACAAGCGCTGCAAACGAAGCAAGCCGTCACCGTAATCTGCAATTTCTTGGGGTGTTGTGCGGGTTTGCTGCCGGGGCTTGGCTGGGCGCCGCCGAAGCGCCCACGAAATTGGTGAGCATAGGCATTTCGCCGATGGTCATTTCGCTGATCATGGTCATCGGGGTGTTCCTGGCGCGTTGGAGCCTGCCTGCGCTAGTCCTGGGCACAACCGCGGTACGCGCCGACGTGGCTCGCGCGCCACATTTGGTACTGTGGGCGGTGCTTGCGGGCTGTCTTTGGGCTGTCGCCAACACGCTTACGATTTTTGCTATCCGTGATGTAGGACTGAGCATTGCCTTCCCGCTGTGGAACTCGAATAGCCTGCTTGGTATTTTCTGGGGCTTTCTCTTTTTTAACGAGCTTCGTCAGGCGGGCTGGCGCTGCTGGGCGGGCGTGCTGGGTGGGGCAATCGTCATGTGTTTTGGGGCCACGATTCTGGCGATTGCTTCGTCCGCGCAAACTTCGTCGACTCACTCGCTGAATGGCGTGTGGGCAGCGCTTGGCGCCGGTATCCTGTGGGGCACCATGTACATTCCCTATCGCAAGGCGTACTTGACTGGGATGAATCCGCTTTCTTTCGTCACATTTTTCACTTTCGGCGAATTGGGAATGATGAGCGCGCTGGCTATCAGCTACACCGGTTTGGCGCCCCTGTGGCGCGAGTTGGTAAGTGCCCGGGCAGTGATGTTCTGGCTGATGCTTGGCGGGTTCATCTGGGTCGTTGGCGATTTGTTCCAGCAATATGCGGCGAAATATGTTGGTATCGGACGTGGCATTCCGCTTTCGAATACTAACCAGCTTTGGGGCCTGCTGTGGGGTATTTTCGTGTTTGGAGAGCTGCGAGGCAAAAGCAGCACAACCCATCTGGAAGTAATCGGCGGTTCGTTACTGATGATGCTGGGTGTGGGCGCGATTGCGCTTTCCTCGGCGAGCGCTGATGAACAGCAGCACTGGAGGGAGGCGGCCGAACGTGAGAGCGCGCGCTACGACGTTGCCGCCGATTTCGTTGCTGCGCGGTTTGTGGGCCGCCAGGCGGCCAGCGAAGTATCGCCACGGCGCACCGTGCTGGATTGGTTACTGGTGATCATCGCCACCGGCGTGCTGCTTGGATTCGCGACAATCGCGCGTGTTCCCGCCATCTCCGTCCACTGGATGCCGATGCTGCTGCTGACACTAGCGCTTTTGCTGTTTCTGTTCTTGTGCGGCGCAAAGTTGTGGCGTACGACGCGCTTCCACTGATGGTGCCGGCGCCAAGAGCGGCCCAAGTTTCTCCGAGCCGGCGCTCCGGGGGAGCTGTTCTTTTGCGCGATAACGGATCTCCACGTAAAATCCATCTCACACATCTTCATGGCGGATATTCCCAAAGTTGACCTGGTGGGCGTGGGTCTGAACGCCACCGACACGCTGATTCCGGTTCCCCATTTTCCCGAGCGTGGCTCCAAGGTGGAGATTCATTCGGCGGAAGCGTTGCTGGGTGGGCAGGTGGCCTCGGCAGTGGCCGCGTGCCAAAAATGGGGCTTACGCACCCGTTACATTGGCAAGCTGGGCGAAGACCATGCGGCGTTGCTGCATCGGCAAGAGTTCGAACGCCTGGACGTGGAGACTCACCTGTTTATCGCGCCCACGTGCCCCAGCCAGCAGGCGTTCATTCTGGTCGACCCGACAGGCGAGCGTACCGTGCTGTGGAAGCGCGACGCGCGTTTGACGTTGAAGCCAAAGGAGCTTCGCCGCGAATGGGTCGTTAATGCGCGCGCTCTCCATGTCGACGGCCACGACACCGGGGCCGCCACGCAGGCGGCGCAGTGGGCACGCGAGGCGGGCGTTCCCACTTTTGCGGACGTCGACAATCTCTATCCCGGCTACGAGCTGCTGTTGCCCAACATCGATTTCTTGATCACCAGCAGAGACTGTCCGGGACGCATTACTCACGAACCGGACCCGCGCATCTCGCTTCCTGAAATTCATAGGCGATACGGTTGCCGGCTGACCGGCGCGACGTTGGGGCAAAATGGAGTGCTGGCGTGGGATGGCCAGTGCTTTTGCTATGCGCCCGCGTACGTGATCGATCCTGTGGATACCACCGGAGCGGGTGACACTTTCCACGCAGGATTCATTTACGCGTTCTTGCAGGGCTGGCCACTGCAAAGGCAACTGGAATTCGCCTGTGCGGCCGCGGCGCTCAACTGTACAGCCGTCGGGGCCCGAGGCGGCATTCGGCCGGTGGCTACGATCGAGCAGTTCATGGCCAACAACCCCAAGCACCCTGCAGCGTTCTAGCTGCTGATCCCAGGCCTGCCCGAGCCGAAGTCGCGGATACCACGAGGCCCCAGCTTGTGCTTATTCATGCGGCGGCCCTGCGCTATTGGGCTGCGTTCGCCGCCAAACCGTGAATCACCGCAATGTTGGGCAGGAGGTTGGCTGGGAGATTGTGCCGCTGCTGCAGATATTCGGCGGCGTTGTAAGAAATCCAGACTTTGCCGGCAGCGTCTTCGGCGACTAGGATTTTCAACGGCAGATCCAGCGCGACGCTGGGCGCTGCTAACATCAACGGGGTGCCGGCTTTGGGATTGCCAAAAATAAGCAATTTGGTATTGGGCATTTTCAATCCGGCAGTTTCCGCTTCGCCACTATGATCCACGACGGCAAACAGTTTCACGTTCTTCGCCCGCAGGAGCGCCTCCAGCTTGCTCACTGTTTCGGAAACCGAGTGTCCGCTGGCGATCTGCACAATACCATTGGTTAGAGGCGTAGGCATAGAAGTCTCCTTTTTCGCGGGAAGAGTCAGGGCGGAGTGTCTGGAAGCCAGCAGATAATAACTCATCGCCACGCCCAAAATCGCCAGAAGTATGGCCATAGCCATGGCCAACGTCGAAGCGTTGCTGAAATCACTCCCGCCACTTCGCAGTGTCCTCACCATGCGGCGATAACGAACCAACGACAGCAACGAGATGAGCACTCCCAATGCGATCAGAATGGTGCCGAACCAGATCGAATAGCCTGAAGAAATGGTGTGCGTGGCGCCGTTGCTCATGCTGAATTCCTGAAGGAATATCCCGAAGCGCGCCAACACGAATCCCAGCGCCATCAGAGCCAGGCCGGTTCGCACCCATGCCAGAAAGGTCCTTTCGACGGCCAGGAAATCGGAAGGGCTGGCGTGGTATTTTTCCTGCTCTTCCATCGAAGATCCTTTCTGCTGTTCCGCCTTAGAAAACGATAGCCCCAGGCAGCGCCGTGCGAGAGTGCAAGGCTAACTAACGGCGTCGTGAATTGCTCTTCGCGCTAGTGATTTCTTGTCTCGGGTTAAGGCGCGATCTTCACCATCACCACGGAATGTGACGCGACTTTTGCGGAAAAAAGGCCGGTGAATGATCCCACGTCCTTGTGCGCCCATAAATCGCGCACTTTCGCCGGCAGGTGATTCGGGTAACCGATCTGTTCCCAGGAAACACTCATTTCACTATCAGAAGTGCCGCGATTGAACAGAATCACCGCCCGGCTGCCGTCGGCCAGCGGCTTCGCCCAAATTTCCAAATCGCCGTTCTTGGCCACCCGATGGCCTTCGCGTCCCAACTTATCTTGATTGACGGCGATCACTTCCGCGTTGGTCAAAATGTCCTTAATCTCCGGCTTCATCGACCGCACATCGTTGCCGGCAATGAGCGGGGCATCCAACAACGCCCACAGGCTGAAATGCGCTTGATACTCGGGAATGGTCATTCCCCCGTTACCCACTTCCAGCATGTCTGGATCATTCCAGTGGCCCGGTCCGGCGTAAGAATAAAGGTCTGCCTGCAAATCCAGAATGTCGGTCATGCCGAGTTCGCAGCAGTCGCCATTGGGCCATTTGCGGTGGCTGCTCCACTTATCGGTAATGTCTCCGGTGGTACGCCAGAGATTGCCGATATCCTTGCCCCACAGCCAGGGTTTGTTCGTGCCCCATTCGCAAATGCTGAGAACGATGGGCCTGTCCGTGGACAACAAGGCCCGGTTTATCGTCGAGTAGGCCTCTTGGGGGTTGCGAGTGAACGTGCTGCACCAATCGAATTTCAGATAGTCGACGCCCCAGCGCGCATATTGGATAGCATCCTGAAACTCATGTCCCTGGCTGCCGGGCCGTCCCGCGCAGGTTTTGGCGCCCGCGTCGGAGTAGATTCCGAACTTCAGCCCTTTTGCGTGCACATAGTCCGCGAGGGCTTTCATACCGGAAGGGAATCGCTGCGGGTCGGCCACGATGAACCCATTCTCGTCCCGGTTCACCTGCCAGCAATCGTCTATGACCACATATTGATAGCCGGCGTCCTTCATGCCATTGGTGGCAATGGCGTCGGCCACGGACTTGATCAAATCTTCGCTGACGTTGCATGCAAACTTGTTCCAACTGTTCCAGCCCATAGGCGGGGTTTGCGCCAACTGATTTCGTTCAATCTGCGCGCGTGCTTCGCCGGCAACAAAAAAGCTTGCGGATAGAACCAAAGCAATTCCCACTATCCAAGTCCACGCCCTGATCATTGGTATTCTCCTCAGTACGGCCATCAATTATGGAGCGAGTGCTTGCCTAATAGTTCGCCGGTGTACGAACAGTGGCAACATATATTTCGGGCCCACAGAAATAAAGCGAGGTACGTATCGCCGCAGTTACGTTACCCCTTTTTTTGTGTCCAAGTGGCAAATGCCGGGAACAAAACATCTCTTAGTGGTGTCTGAACCAACGGAGCTGCTCTCGTCGTATCTTCATGGCAGAGGCACGCGGTTCAGGCGTAACTGGGCACGCAGCGTGCGCCTGGGCGTGCTTTACCAATGACAACGGGAGACTCCGCAGTGAACCGTTTGGAGCGGCGAAGGGCCCCTCGTTACCGTTATCAGGCGCCCTTGGAAATTGAATGGGGCTCTGCTCGTCTGCCGGCGCGCACGCGCGACATCAGCGAAGGCGGGATGTTCATCGAGGCTGACGATTTGTTGTGGGTGGGCGCCGGTTTTCGGGCTCGTCTAACAGTGGAAAGCCCGTTGTGGATGGAATGCTCGGTGAAGCGAGTGGAACCTGGTCGCGGTATGGGTGTCACGGTGGAACTGCGCGAAGACCAAAGCCAGCGCGGCTACCGCGACCTGTTGGCCAAACTGGCAGCGAGCTAGCCTTCCCGTATACTAAACTCGATGACACGTTGCTTGGATTGTGGTTCGCCGCGCAGCAGTGATCAGTGTCCCAATTGTGGGCTGACCTCCGCGGCAGCCGAAGTGGTGTTTCGGCGGCGCCTGCTGCGGCAAATGGCGATTTTCCTGGTGGGCTCGTTGCTGTTCCCCTACGTTTCCCAGGTTTATCCTCCGCTGGACGTAGACGCCATGCTGGTGTTTTTTGGCCTGGTGTTTTTCATCACCCTGGCGGTGGCGGTGTTTCTCGATCGCCGTGCCCACGCGCGCAAAGATATCGAGATTTTGCGCCATCTGTTCACCGGATTGATCCCCATTCCGTTCATCCTTTCGGCGGCGCTGTTCCTGAATGGCAGGCTGGATTCTTCGAAGAACGTGACCTACCACCAAACCACAGTAGAAGGGCGCTATTTGATGAAAGGCATGGTCCGTGGAACGCGCCGTCTGTTCGTGTATTCCTGGCGGGAGGGCCACAAGTATGAACGATTGGCTGTCGATTCGGACGATTTCGACCGCTTCCATCAGGGCGACCGAATCAACGTGGGGGTGGAGCCCGGAGCCGTTGGCATTCCCTGGTTTTATGGTGTGTATCGCGTGGGACAAGCCAACGTGAAGTTACCCGCGGAAACTTTCCTGCATGCGGACAAACCCAAAAGCGCTCAGCCGGATGCACCGGCGCAACACTCCGATCACCCGGCTCCTCAGTAGAGCGGTCGGCCATTTAGCCCCAGCGGTATCTGTAACTCCAGGAAGTGGCCGTCCTTGCTGAGGCGGAAGCGGATGCGCTCCATAGTGCCAACATTTCTGGAGGTGAAATCGGGCGTATCGATGGGCTTGTCGGGCACGTCGTCGAGCGACCATTCGGCGGCATCCCCGGTGACCTTGATCTTCTGTGGGTCGATGTCGTAGACCTCCTGATCTTCAACATCCACCAGCAGGTAGCGTTTCCACAAGCGCACCAGGAATACGCCTTTTTTCTCGGAGTGGTAAATGTTCCAGGAGTTTGGGGCGTTTTCGTTGAAGCGCACAATGGCAAATTCCACGGTGTGCCAGGCGACCTTCCGTGCCGCGGGAGTGTGAGGTTGGTTTCGCGCTTGGGCAGGGAGTCCGGCCGGATGAAACAGGAGCAAGTGAAAAAACAGTGCTGTTTGGACAATTCCTCGCGTCGCACCGGTCATTTGCCGAAACCGCATTCCCGCCACAAGCTGCCCCACTCCCATAGTCCAAATACAGTTTTCTGTGGCACTGGATGACCCACTTGGCGTGCCAGCATGGAAATTTGCCCGCGATGATGCGAATCGTGCGCGATCAAATAACCGGCAAACGCCACGACGTCGGGCTTGAAATTCGGCACCTTGCCCGCTGGGTCGTTCAGCGCTTTCTCCAGCAAGCCATGGATGGCATCCGCACTGACTTTCAGGGCCGCCTGCGCTTGCGCTCGGGTCACCTTGTCTGGATCCGCCTTCGCCGGATGTTTCCCGGTTTTATCCGCAGCGGAAAGCCACATGAGCCGGACATTGTGCATGTGCGCGGCAATGCCACCGATGGTCCGGCCTTTGCCGGAAAGAGGCGTCGCTTGCCAGGCGGCATCGGCGACGTGGCTCAAGAGCAGTTGATTGGCCTTTTGGTTGATCGCGAATGTCTCCAGTAGCGATTTGCGAAAATCGATGCTCGCAGACTTACTTCCCGGCGCCGTGTTGGGCATATTTTTGTCCTCTGGTCAGCCAGCATACGAGAGTCTACGACAACACGGCAGCCCAACGGTAGGAAGCCGCATATTGGGGCGTGGGCGCCAGTCCTTGCGCTTTGGTTTGTGAATGCTCCAGGCGAGACAGCAGTGCAGGGAGAAGAACGGGTCAAAATCTACGAACGAACTATCGAGTCCGGACCCGTTACTTGGAGAGCATAGAAGTCAGATTCGTAATTCGCAGCAGCTCCAGGATACGAGGAGTCAGGTTTGTGAACTCCAGCATGCAGTACCCCTGGTTGATGGCCGATACTTTCAGGGAAACCAAAGTGCCCAGGCCGGAGCTGTCCATTTGGGTCACATCCGCTAAATCCAGGACGATGCGGCCACCCTGCGGGATCAACGGCTTGACTATGTCTCTAAGTTGCTCAGAAGTGTCGCTAACCAGCCTTCCGTGACATTTCGCAATCGTGACCGCGTTTCCAAATTGATCCTTTGGAGCCTGCTCGACGTCGCAATGGAACGAATTAATGGTTGGCATGGTTCCACAATCCTTGAAGTAAAAACCGAAATGCTAGCATCGTGACGACCGGGTCGCAAGTTAACAGACAGTTAACAAACGGTTACAAGAAGTGGTGAGTCAAAACCCGATTGTGAGTTTTTCCGAACCTAACCCCTCGCTTCGGAGGGTCCGCCAAACCTCTCGATCCCTCGCGCTTTTGCTTTGGCCTCTTCTTCTGCCCGATTCTTCGGAGGCACATTGGTTTCCAGCGACTGTAGAAGGCGCAGCGACACCAGAGCGATTTCGTCCACAGCGTTGGCAAATGCGTGTTCATTAACCTTCGACGGCTTTTGGAATCCGGTGATTTTTCGTACAAATTGCAGCGACGCGGCCCGCACCTCTTCGGGAGTAACCGGCGGATCAAAGTTGAACAGCGGTTTGATGTTGCGGCACATACCCATCCTTTCCGTGGCGCCTTTTGCGAATGCCAATGGCGAGTTGGAGCATTCGGCGCGGTGACCAAAGTCGCGAAGCTCAGCCCTCCGTGCTTCCTGCGTCTTTCACACGAGCTTTCACCAGCTTTCGAATCAACTGAACCGGCAAAGGCTTGTCCAGCTGGAATTGGACGGTCCCTTTGGAGGTGGTAAAAGCACTGAGTTCTTGCCGGAACGCTTCAATTACCGAGGCTTTGGGAAATAAGCTGCAGTGATCGGAGAACCCTGCGAACCACACCAGCACCCCATGTTTGTCTCTGAACGCGGGGATACGGTAGCTGATGACCTCGGTTGCGTGCTTTGGAACGATGGCGCGAATGGTGCTGCGCATCTTGATTAGCGGGCCACGAGCGGGTTTCGGCACAGTGGCCAGATACTCGGCAAAATTCCTGGGGAGCGCTTTGCCCGGTGCTGCAGCACGACGACGGCCGGATTTCGCTTTCTTCATCTGGCCATGCTATCGAAACCCATCGACCCCGTCCACCCCGCGCTCCGGCAACCAATGCGCGCTGCAATTTCGTACAAGACCCTCGGCCCACATGGATGAGATGCTTCGCAGCAGCGGGAGGTTCACAACACTTGTTACGCGATAGCGACCTGGTGTGATGCCCACCTGACGTACAAAGCAACGGGTCAAATGGCTTTGATCGGCAAAGCCGGATCGACAAGGTTGCAGTGTTGTGGAAGCCTCACTGCGCTTGGCGGTTGGCGGACGCAGGCAATCGACAAGTGACGGTCCAAAGGCCGGCGCTCGCTACAGCTGTGCGACTACGGAGTTGGCCAGGTCTGTGAGCTGCTTTTCCGCTGTCGCCGGTGAGTCTATAGGGTTGAGATTCAGGTAAAAGCGGACTTTTCCCTTGCGCACATGGAGCGCATGCTGTTCGTCGAAATAGGCCTCATCTCCCAAGCCGCTTACCTTCTTCGGCGTGCCATAAAATTTGCTTAACTTCGCAAACAGATCCGCCGCGGCCGATGGCGATGGGTCAACGTAGATTTCGAAACCACAGCTTGCTTCCCTTGGCCAGATAATTGCAATCCGTTCCGGTGTTCGTGTTGGCGAATGGACGGGGTGCCTCGCTTTTTTGTGGTGCTTCGTAGGTTCGTCCTAGTGTCTTGCTCACCTGAGTGGCTGGCAGCAAGGAGCACAGGTCCGCCGGGGGTTCATTTGATCTCGCGATTTGAACCGCGAAACAGCTGAGCACCAGAGTGGCAATCAACGGTAACTTGAACGAATGCGCCATGAGTTTGCGTCCCTTCCTGACCAAGAAAACGTGTCCTCGAATCAACCGGCCCTAGCAGCCAGCGGAAAATACATGGCACAGGCTAAAGCTGTCAACTGGTTTCGCGGTTCGCAACGGCAGAGAATCAGCAGTAGCGGTGAGCATTGCTATCGATCCGGACTAAGTCCTCAAAGGTTCGTCGCTGGCGGTTCTTGCCAGAAGAAAGAACCAGAACTCAAGCATTAAGTCAATTACCAGAACGAGAGGGAAATAGGCTTTGTTGTTGCGCCGGCGTGCCGAAAATCAGCTGTTCTCGTCGCGCGAAAGGCCAGCCAGCACCCGCAAGTGGCCGATAACCAACATATCCATGTTGATGGATTCGTGGTTGCGCACCAGGTGGGCGTCCCGCCCGGATTCGGTCGGATAGCCCATGATCGAGAGCACTGTGTCTGGTTCATTTTCCGGGCGCGCGGAATTTTTGATGATGACCTGCAGTTTGCGCGAATCGAAGTGCACCATCATCTGATGGGTTCGCCCAGCGCACCGGATGCGCAAATCTCCGAGGGCGGTCTCCTTGCACGCCAAAGTTTCTTCCTTGGTGATGGCGTTCCATTCGGCGCACTTCGCGAAAACAGTCTTTGCCAGGCGCCTCCAGGCTACCAGAGCGAGGGACTTGGCAGCTTGGTAATTGAGCTGGTCCTCGAGTTGTTGCTGTTCCTGCGAGAGCTTAACCGCCAGGTATTCCTGCGCCGCCCGTTCTGTGCTCTGATCGCCCATGGTTCCGTCCCATTTGTCGCTATTATATCTGGGTGAATGTACCGGCTTGTACCCACACGGGCGGCCTGTATGGGACGATGTTGCGAAAGGTTAACGGTGTGCCGAGCGACGTGCGACAGAGTTGGCAAGAACAGCCAATTCCTCGCACACAGATAGCCCTCGGAATGGAGCAAGCTGGCGCGCCCCACTCGCGACGTTGCGTCAGGGAGAGCCTTGTTGGCGAATTCCGGCTATCTGTGTTCCGCGTAGTACTTCACGTCCACCGGCTCATACATGGTTGCTGTTGCCGCGTGGGCCTTTTCGTACGCGTCGATCGCGCCCGCGTGGAGCAGGGAAGTCCCAATATCATCCAGTCCTTTCAACAGTACTTCCTTGCGCGCGGGGGCAATCTCAAAGTTGTAGACCAAGCCGCGTTTGTCGCCGATGGTTTGATTTGGCAGGTCCACGGACAGCGAGTAGCCTTCTTCTTTCTCGGTGCGCCGAAAGAGTTCGTCCACTTCCTGTTCCTTCAGAATCGCGGGCAAGATCCCATTCTTGAAGCAATTGTTATAGAAAATGTCGGCGTATCTCGGGGCGATGATCGCGCGGAATCCGTAATCGGCGATAGCCCAAGGGGCGTGTTCCCGGCTGGAGCCGCATCCGAAATTGGCGCGAGCCAACAGGATTGACGCGCCTTTGTATCGCGGGAGATTCAGCACAAACTCCGGGTTGGGCCTTTCACCCGGTTGCAGATACCGCCAATCGTAAAACAAGATGCGCCCGAATCCTTCACGGGTTAGCGCTTTCAAGAACTGCTTGGGGACCATCTGGTCGGTATCCACATTGACGCGATCGATGGGCTGGACAACTCCACTATGGCTGATGAATGGTTTCATGCTATTCCACCTGGGCGACGTCAAATTCGCGCACATCCACAAAATGCCCGGCAATTGCTGCCGCGGCGGCCATCACCGGACTGACCAGATGGGTCCTGCTGTCGCGTCCTTGGCGTCCTTCGAAATTACGGTTGGAGGTGCTGGCGCTGCGCTCTTTCGGCGGCAACACGTCGGCATTCATGCCGATACACATGCTGCAACCGGCGTCCCGCCATTCGAATCCGGCTGCGGAGAAGATCTTATCCAATCCCTCTTTTTCCGCCTGTGCTTTGATGCCGCGGCTACCCGGCACGATGAGCGCTTGTTTGATGCTCTTGGCGACGTGTTTGCCTGCTACCAGATGCGCCGCCGCGCGAAGGTCATCCAGGCGGGAGTTGGTACACGAGCCGATGAACACGCGGTCCACCGGAATATCCACGATGGGCGTGCCCGGCCTCAGGTCCATATACTTCAGAGCGCTCTCGGTGGCCTTCTGATCGTTGGGGTCCTTAAAGTCATGGGGATCGGGAACTCTTCCGGTGATGCTGGTGACCATACCTGGATTGGTGCCCCAGGTCACTTGCGGGGCGAGCTTTTCGGCGTACAGCTCCACAGTCATGTCGAATTTGGCGCCGTCGTCGGAACGCAACTGCTTCCAACGCTCGACAGCTTCTTGGAATGCTTTTTCGCGGGGCGCAAATGGCCGGCCCTCCAGATAAGCGAAGGTGGTTTCGTCCGGCGCAACCATGCCGGCCCGGGCGCCGCCCTCGATGGACATGTTGCAGACGGTCATGCGGCCATCCATGGACAGGTCCCGAATGGCTTCGCCGCGATATTCGGCCACGTGACCGGTGCCACCACCGATACCGATCTTCCCAATAATGGCCAGGATGATGTCCTTGGCAGTGACGCCTTTCGGCCGCTTGCCGTGCACCACGATTTGCAGAGTCTTGGACTTGCTTTGCACCAGGCATTGCGTGGCCAGCACGTGCTCCACTTCGCTGGTACCAATCCCGAACGCCAGAGTTCCGAAAGCGCCATGAGTGGAGGTATGGCTGTCGCCGCAAACGATGGTCTGGCCGGGCTGGGTGATGCCGAGTTCCGGACCGATGATGTGTACGATTCCCTGGTTCTTGCTGTGCATGTCGAACAGCCGCACGCCGGTTTCCCGGCAATTTCGTTCCAGGGCGTCGAACTGCGCCTTGGCATCCTGGTCGACGATGGGCAGCAATCGGTCTTTCGTAGGAACCGAGTGATCCATCACTGCGAATGTCAAATCCGGCCGGCGCACTTTGCGCCCTTCCGCCTTTAGTCCCGAGAATGCCTGTGGCGAGGTGCCTTCGTGGATCAAATGGCGGTCGATGTAGATCAGCGAAGGCTTACCCGGCTCTTCGTAGACCAGGTGATTCTCCCAGATTTTTTCGTACAGGGTTTTCGGTGTGCTTGTCATAGGTATTCCATCATTCTAGCATTCACACAACCGCCCACAACCAACTCCACTTCTCGGTTACGCAGAAGCTTTCGAAACGCGGTGATCTTCGCACAAGTCCACGGTGTAGTGGCGCACCCGGCGATCGTAAGAGGTCAGCAGGTGCAGAGCCTCGTCGGCAATCACGGCCTGTTCATGGTCTGGTCCCGCGAAAAGGGCGATCGCCTCCATGGACGACCACAACGTCTCTACGATGAACTGAACCACCACGCCATCCGACTGGGAAATGACCCGAGCTTCGAAAAACCCGTCCACGGCGCGCAAGCTGGGCAACACATTTTGGGTGAAATGGTGCAGGTACTCCGGAAATCGCACTTGAGTGGTGCGCGCAGACCAGAATCGCACGACCATTTTAGATATCTCCCGGAATGCTGGTTACTTTGGCTCGTGTCTCGCCACCCACTACTACACTCCACGGCCGTACTTCCCAGTGCTTCACCAAGCCATTGCGCACGTAGGGATCATTTTCGGCGAACGACAAAGCAGGGGTGGCGTCCTGGCCGCGAAAGATGATGAGCGCGCTATCGGCCGGTTCGGCCAGCGCTCCCGCCAGCACCAATTCGCCCCGGAGATGAGCCGCATCGGCGAGTTTCAAGTGTTCGTCGCGAAAGGGCGTGCGCCGCTCAACAAAATTGTCCACGACATCGTAGAAAAGTGCGTAGTACGCCATTCCAACCCTCCCCCGAACTGGAATGGGCCAACACAAAATAGCGTATCACGGTGTGGGAAGAGAAGCGCTAAAGCGCAGGGCGATTAGAAGAAGCGGGTGCGCACGCGGTCGGGCAGGTTGGCCAGGTCCACCATGGTGAGGAAGTCGATGGTTTTGAATTCCCGGTCAATGGCCGGGGGGCCACAAATTCTGCCGGAAATTTCCAGGTATGCGCGGAACAGGCGCGGCGGCCGGCCGGCTTCGACCGGGGTTCCGTTGGCTCGGCATTCGTGGCCTGGTTGCGGTACGGTTCGCAGCGACGGGTCGACCAGGTACTTCTGCTTCAAGGCTTCGTACATCGCAACGCCAACGTTTTCGTCCTGAGAGGAGATCGAGCTACAGCCAATCAGATAGCGTGCGTCGTTGCGCGAAGAATAGACCGCGATGCCCTTCCAAAGCGCGTGGAGCACCATGATGTTGCGATAGTCGATGTGCACGCAGGCACGGCCAAGCTCCAACAATTCGTGGCGAATTGGTTCGTACACGGAAAAATGGAAAAGTTGGTTGCCGTAGTAGCCCAAGTTCCGGCGCGCCACCTCGCCGGTCTGCAGCCGGTAAGTGCCCACCAATCTGGCGTTCTCCAGGTCGCGCACCATCAAGTGATCGCAGAAGGAGTCGAATGGATCGATGTCCAATCCAGAGCGGTCCGAAGTGGACAGTCCTTCGCCCAACTCCAGGTTGAACACGTCATAACGTAGCCGTTGGCACTCCACCAGTTCGCCAGGGGATTGCGCGAGTGAAATACGGAACAGGGAGGTCTCGGTTAAGTAGGGGTCGGCGGTTACTGTTTTCACAGTGGACCTCTGGCTAGGTGGAGTTTCGCTCTGACCAGGTTACGACAGTGTTTCACCCGCGTCATTTTCGTGTTGTCGGCAGTTACTGATTAGGAACAGCCGGAGCTACTATTATTTTACTGTGCTTATCCCGGAAAGGAAAGCAAGGCGAGCGCTGGCGTGCTTCCGCGAGAACATGTGCGATTCGGCGCTTTCGGGAGCCTATTTCGCACCCTCTTGCGTTCATCGCCTTCCCACCAGGAATGATTTATGATGGCATTCGCAGGTTGTGAAGAGCTACCCGGCGCTGTTAGCCGCAAGAATGCCGTCGCGAGTAGAATATCGTTTATGTTCCAGGCGCCGAATGTTTGGCTTGTCGCCTGAGCACCGTCTCTCAGTCGGTACGCCCAAGAAGGAGTAACTGCTGTGTACCACCGCTTGCTTTGGCACTGCCTTTTGCTGGCCATTCTGCTGCTAGTGATCGAGCCGGCCGTGCGTTCGCAAAATGCCCCCACCGGACCCGGCTTCCATGGTTTGCCGGTTCGCTCAAAATTGGCCGATCCTGCCATCGAGAGCAAAGTGGATGCTTTGCTGAAACAAATGACCCTGGCGGAGAAGGTCGGCCAGTTGGTGCAGTATTCGGTGGGCACTCCCGCGGGGCCAGGCACCGGGCGGGAAGACTACGGAGAGATGGTCGCGAAAGGGGAAGTCGGGTCGCTCTATAATCTGCCCGATGTGGCTGCGGCCAACCACTACCAACATATCGCCGTCGAAAAATCGCGCTTACATATTCCGCTCATAAACGGCTTGGACGTGATCCACGGGTATCGCACCGAATTTCCGGTTCCTCTGGGCTTGGCCTCCACTTGGGATCCGGACATCGTGCAACGAGCGGCACGGATTGCCGCGCAAGAAGCATCCGCGGCGGGCGTGCGCTGGACCTTTTCGCCGATGGTGGACATCGCGCGCGATCCTCGCTGGGGCCGCATCATCGAAGGAGCCGGCGAAGATCCTTATCTCGGCGGTGAAATAGCGCGGGCTTATGTGCGCGGCTACCAAGGAACTAACCTGGCCAATTCCGACAGCATCGCGGCCTGCGCCAAACATTACGTTGGTTATGGCGCGGCCGAGGGCGGACGTGATTACAACACTACGGAAATTTCCGAGCACACCTTGCGCGAAGTGTACCTCCCGCCGTTTTACGCCGCGCTGGATGAAGGCGGGGCTACGGTCATGAGCGCGTTCAATGCTCTGAACGGTGTACCCGCGACCGCCAATCCGTTCACCTTAACGGAAGTTCTGCGCAACGAATGGCATTTTCCCGGCATTGCCGTTAGCGACTTCGGTGCTGTTCGCGAATTGATCGCTCATGGGATCGCCAATGATGGCGAGACCGCAGCCTACCGGGCGTTTTCCGCGGGTTTAGATATGGACATGGAGAGCAGCGTGTTCCACGAATATCTGCTGAAGCTGGTGGAGGACCGCAAAATCCCGGAAGCGCGAATCGACCAGGCCGTCCGTGACGTCCTGCGCGTGAAATTCGCACTCGGTCTGTTCGACAATCCTTATACGGACGAAACCCGCGAGAATCATGGAGCGCTGCCGCAGGCCAGCCTGGATGTGGCGCGCGCCGCGGCCGAACGCTCCTTCGTGCTTCTCAGGAATGAGCCGGTCAACTCGCGCCGCTTGTTGCCTCTGACCAGTGAGACACAAACGGTGGCGCTGATTGGGCCGTTGGCTGACGATCCCGGAGCCATGCTTGGTTCTTGGGGCGGGCGGAGCCGGCCTGGCGACGCGGTCACCCTGAAGACGGCGCTCACGCAGCGACTTGGCCCGCATGGTGTGAAATATGCCCAAGGCGGGGACTTTCTCGCCGCGACTGACGAACAAATCAACGCTGCTGTGGAGGCTGCGCGCTCTGCCGACATCGCCATTCTTGCTTTGGGCGAAGAGCCTAACAGCATGACCGCTGAAGCCGCTTCGCGCGCCCACCTGGATCTTCCAGGGCGCCAGGAAGAGCTCCTCGAAAAGGTCAGCGCGACGGGCAAGCCTGTGGTTCTGTTGTTGTTCAGTGGCCGGCCGTTGACGCTGCCCTGGGCTTTCGCGCACGTTCCCGCGGTCATGGAGGCGTGGTTTCCGGGCATACAAGCGGGGCCGGCGCTGGTGCGGACGCTGTATGGAGAATCCGTTCCCTCGGGCCGGCTGGTGCTGAGCTGGCCGCGCTCAGTGGGCCAAATTCCTATTTACTATAACGCTTTGGATACCGGTCGTCCCGCCGGCAATATCGACCTGAGCCATCCCCCGACCAACAGCGAAGAAAAATATGTGTCCCGTTACATCGACGAGCTCAACTCGCCACAATTTCCTTTCGCATATGGTCTGTCATATGGCGATTTTCACTATTCCGTTCCTGAGTTGAGCACCAATAAGCTAAGCGCCAAGGAATTGGCTGCCGATCTTCACACGCGACCTGCCGATGCGAAAACCGTGCTGACGGTCAGCGTCAACGTGACCAACTCCGGCAAAGTGCCTGCGGAAGAAGTTGTGCAGCTTTACGTCGGTCTGCGCGGAACCAGCGTCGCCGAGCCGGTGCGCGCCCTCAAAGCCTTTCGACGCGTCGCGCTTGCTCCCGGCCAATCCGATAGGGTTACGTTTTCCCTGCCACCGCAAGCCTTCGTCATTTGGGACGTCCACAACAGCTACACAGTCGAGCCTTGCCAAGTGCGCGTGTGGGTTAGCCCGGACTCTGCCCAGGGCCAGCCCGTGCCGTTAGAAATCACCCCGTGAAGATGGTTGAAAGCCCTTCGTCTCATTTCGAAAGAACGTTTAAGGGAACGTAGGCACATCCTTCTGTCCGCCTCCTTGCGGAAGGCAGCCTCGAAAATGACAGCCGTTCTTTTAACAACGCGTGGGAATCGATTTGGCAGGACACACGCCTCTGCGGGAAAATAGCAGGGCACCATCGTGGACACACCTCGTCATCACCAGAATTGGCGCGCACCGGGCACGAAGCCATGGGTCGGCTGACCATTTTCCTCGGCGCAGCTCTGATGCTGAGCCTGGTACTGACCAGTGGACAGGACAAACCGGTCGGCAAATTGCTGGACGTAAGCTCCGACAGCACCATACGCTTCGAAGAAATTGCACAAAAATCGGGCTTGCGCTACATCACGGCCAACGGCAACACCGAAAACAAGAACCAACCGCAAACCATGGTTGCCGGCGTTGCGCTATTCGACTATGACGGCGACGGCTACCTGGACGTATATCTGATCGGCGGAGCGGCGATTCCATCGTTGGAGAAGGAAAACCCAACGTATTGGAATCGCTTGTTCCATAACAACCGAGACGGCACGTTCACTGACGTGACCGAGAAGGCCGGTCTGGCCGGAGCGGGCTATGGCAGCGGCGTTGCCATAGGGGATTACGACAATGACGGGCGGCCGGACATTTTCGTCGCCAACGTCACGGGCAATCAACTGTTCCACAACAATGGTGATGGCACCTTTACCGATGTGACCGAAAAGGCGCGGGTCGCGGGAGCAAAACTGAATGGCAAGAAAATGTGGTCGGTAGGCGGGGGCTGGTTTGACTACAACAATGACGGCTTACTCGATCTGTTTGTGGTCAACTACTGCGTCTGGGAGGTGAATAAGGATCCTTACTGTCGTGTTAAGGAAGGTGTTCGCGGCTACTGCCATCCCAAGTACTATGCGCCCACGCACAACACCTTGTACCGCAATAATGGCGACGGGACGTTCACCGATGTGTCGGAGGAAACCGGAATCGCCCAGCAGTTCGGCAAAGGCATGAGCGTCACGTTCGCCGATTACGATGGCGACGGCTACCTGGATGCGTTTGTGGCTAACGACACTACACAAAACTTCCTGTTCCATAATTTGCAAGGGAAGAAGTTCGAAGAGGTAGCCCTGATGGCCGGTGTGGGTTACGCCCCCGACGGTATCGCACGTTCCGGCATGGGCGCCGATTTTCGTGACGTCAATAATGACGGCCTGCCGGATATCTGGCATACCGCGGTCGAGCGCGAGAGTTTCCCCCTGTGGATCAATGCAGGCCACGGGGAATTCAATGATATGACCGCCGCCAGCGGCTTGGGGAAGACCAACGATATGTCCGGGTGGGGTGCTGGCATGGCCGATTTCGACAACGATGGCTGGAAAGACTTATTCGTGGCGCGGGCCAATGTGATGGACAACATCAGCGAGCAGGATAGTGCCCGGCGCTATCCCGAACCCAACACCATCTTCCGCAATCTGGGCAATGGCAAGTTCGCCGACGTCAGCGCCACGGCTGGTCCTGATTTCCAGATCGAAGCGGCTCACCGCGGCGTGGCGTTCGGCGACCTCGATAACGATGGACGCATCGACATGGTGGTTACTGTTCTCAACGGCCCGGTGGAGTTGTTCCACAACATCTCCGAAAACAAGAATCACTGGATTCTGCTGAAACTCATCGGAACTAAAAGCAATCGCATGGCGATTGGAGCGCAGATTCACATCACCACCCCCGATGGCAAGCAGCAGTGGGACGAGGTCACTACGGCCATCGGCTACGCCTCTTCCAGCGATCCGCGCGTGCATTTTGGGCTGGGGAAAAACGAAAGCATCAAGGAGATCGAGATCAAGTGGCCCAGCGGCACCAAGCAGATTCTTAAGGACGTACAGCCCGACCGCATTCTGACCATCGAAGAGCCCCGTAACTGAGCCGGACGTTCCAAACCTGGTTCTCATCGGATCTTCCCTGTAGATTCTCAATGGAAATTAGTATTTGCGAGGACGCACCAAACACTTGCTCCATTCCCGTACTGCCAGTAAATTGGAAGATTAGGATTCATGCGGCCTTAAGTCATCGTAGTTCTCTGGAGGCATTTTCATGCGTACGCGTACTATTTTGGCTTTTGCGGGCACCATGTTCGTGAGTGCCGTGGCGGGCAGCCTGGTGGGACCAAAGCCCGCTCTGGCGGTGGCAAGGGAAATCATCGAATTGCAGCGAGACGTCACCTCGCTCCTCCAGGGGCAAAAAGACATTCAGCAGCAAATGACCCAGGACCATACTGTCCAGAAGACGCTGATCGAGCAGTCGTCGGATACGGTCAATAAGCTGAATTCCACGATGGCCAGCCTGCAAAAATCCGTACAGGATGTGCAGGCCAATTCGGGAACCCGCCTGGATACCATGTCCACGCAGGTGCAAGGGCTGTCCGACAATCTGGAGGAAATCAAATCCAGGATTGGCAAGCTGAACCAGCAGCTGGTGGACATCCAGAACTCGGTGCAGAGCATCGACGCACGCTTGGCCGGGGGCGCTCCAACGACGGTTCCAGGCGGGAGCGCACCGGTTCAATCGCCATCGGGCGTGGGTGGTTCCGCCGCCATGTCGCCTGCCGGACCGCCGCCTTCGGCCGACACGCTGTATTCGAATGGACTGCGCGATCTGACCAGCGGGAAATACGACCTGGCTCATTCGGAGTTCTCAGATTATTTGAAGTACTACGGCGACACCGATCTGGCATCGAACGCGCAGTATTGGCTGGGTGAAATCGCCTTCGCGCAAAAAGACTACAACGGCGCCGTCCAGCAGTACGACAAGGTCATCAACGAATACCCGCGCAGTTTCAAACTGGCTTCGGCGCGCTACAAGAAGGGCATGGCTTTGTTGGAATTGGGACAAAAGAATGCCGGGGTCAGGGAACTACGGGAAGTAGTAAAGCGCTATCCCGGTACGGAAGAAGAACGCCGAGCACGCGCCAAGCTCAAGGACATGGGCATGGCGGTGACGGCGTCGGCAGCACACTGAGTCTTCCTGGAAAATGGCCCTGCGCCTGGACGGGCCACGTATTTTACCCTCCTCGTTCGCCTCTACAGTATTTCCCACCTCGGGTTGGTCGTTTCTCTCGACAACAAATTTAGCTTGGCACCTGTGAAGGTTGCAGAAGTGCGTTGGCAGAGCGCCTGGCTCAGTGGTGGCTGCCACCTCCGGCACCGGCACTGCCGCCACCGCCTCCCCCATCATGGCCTCCGCCTCCGCCTCCGCCACCACCGCCTCCGTGTCCGCCTCCGCCACCATGCGAGCCGCTGCCAAAGCCACTTCCGCCACCCACATGACCCACAACAACGCTGCGGTCGCCTCCCGCGATGCCCGTGTGGCCCACAAAAGTCTGAGAGTGATAATCAAAGTGAATCGCGGTCACGTTGCTGTGCGCCGCCTCGTGCGGTTTTTCGACAAGGCCGCGTGGCACCATAGACTCAACCAACCTCGCCTCAATTACCGGCCGTTCCACGCTTGAGGCATGCTCGACGGCTTGATCCACTCCATGCTGCATACTGGGGGGCACGTTGCCAATGACGTGCACTCCCTTGGCTGGCGGAGCGTCGATTCCGGCGTGCAGGGTTCCTTTTTCCATGGTTAGGGTCAAGATTCCCGATTTTGCCTTACCCAACGGCTGTCCGGCTCGATCTCCCGGATGCCTGGGCACAAAGCCAACGCGATGGTGGGCAGTCTTCACAAAACGGCAATGGTGGCGATGGCGGCGTCCCACGATCCAAGTGGTGTAGTTGTAGCACTCCGGGCGGTACACTTTTTTCATCGTGACCGGATCGAAGTAGTAGCACGGATCACGGGAGTTCCACTGTTGTGGCGGGGGTGGGGAAGGCCAACTACCGGCGAAACACGGCCCATACTGCGGTGCAACCTGTCTACCTGTTTGCTCTTCCGCCAGCGTAGTTTGCCACACCTGCATGGGGCACCTGGTGAGCATTGTGCTGTTCACTAGAATTGCCGGATCGCCGCCTGCCGCAGCGTTTTGGGCGCGCAGAGGTTCAGAGGCTACTAGAGGCACCGCCTCTGCCGTCAGTAACGGGGTGGTCGTAGATCGATCCGCTGCTAAGGAAACAACAGGCGCAGCGGGCGGCGGCACTTCGTTCGGTTTCCAGCACCTGCCGTAAGGGGCGCAATCGAAGAACCTTCCACTCTGGACCAGGCCCGCTAGCCCGGGTATGGGCTCCTTCAAGCCGGATTCCTCCGAACCTTTTGCGACCAGCGCGCGCTGGATCGTCAGGCGCTGGGCGACCCATTGATCCCACTCGTCGTTCGGGACAGACCAACGCAACTCAGCCTCTCGCACCGTGCTGCCAGCCCACTCTCGTATCTGCTCTTGTTCACCGGCAGGTTCCATGGGTGTCAGAGGGATCCATCTGTTGTCGACGTACACGGCCGACTGGCCCGGCTGGAGGAAAGTTATGCCGCTTTTGGTTACCAGCGGGTGGGTTCCCTCAATTTGTTCGAGGAGCACGCCATCCAAGGCGCATTGCACGCGAGTGGTTTCGTCGCCGGCAATCCGCATAGTCGCCACCGGGGTGCCCAAATTGAGCAGGCCGTTGGAAGAATGAGCGACAGTGAGCATTCCTGTCAGCAAGCTGAGGTATGCAACAAAACCTTTTTGTGAACTCCACAACGTATCGAATTCCAGCGCGGAATGTTCCGCCAAAAAAACCAACGAACCGTCCTCAAATTCAAGTTCGACGCGGCCTTGCTCTGTAACCAAGGTGTACCCGTCTTCCATCACTTGGCCAGGATTAGCCCGAATCCAGTCTTTGCCCAGTTGCGGCTCACCATCATGGCCGGGCGAGAATTTCACCTGGCCATCGGCATAATTGAGCCACACCATCCCGGGCTCGCCTTTGTCCTGTGCTTGGGTTTCTTGCGGATTTACTGCGAAAGATGCGATCAACAGCGCGGGGAGAAACGACATCCGTGGGTTCCATCGCATGGCGCTACCTCCAAAACGATCTGAAACCCTGCTGATTTTGAGACGTAAGAATTTACTTTGCGGGTACAGTTACCGGGCCGCGTTTCCCGGGCCGCCCACAGCGTGCACGCGAGGCAAGCGTTCGTCCACCGGCGGCAACACAGGAAAGCGTGCGTGCGGTTCGGTCTGATACCAGTAAGCCACAGAAAAATAGTTGTCGGAGCGCCCATTGGCGTGGCCGTGCTCGATGGTGGCTTTGATGGATTTGGTGAATGGAATCGGCGAGTCGAGATGGAAACGATAAACGCTGCTGCGGCTGCCGGCCTTTTCTTCGCCCACCACCGGCGCGCCATATAAGGCATATGAAAAAGGTCTGCCGCCGAAATCGTAAGCGCCCAGGAAGTAATCTTCCGAGCCGGTCCCATTAATCGACGGTGTTTTTTCGCCGTCGATGAAGAACATGTCGTCGCCCTCGCCCCACCAATAATCCTGGTTCTGCAGCACCGACATGGTCACGCCGACGAACTGGCCACGGCCTGTGGCTTCCATCCAGACATAGTTATCTTCGCCAGTGAGATTTTTTCTGTCGTTTTGGCGCGGATCGCCGTTGTCGGTCCAATCGCCGCGCAAGCCTTGGTTGGGAGAAGCTTGGCGGTACTGCGCGTGGAAATACAAGGTGTCGCCGGGTAGCGGTTTCGCATAGGCCTGATAATCGATGTTGTAGTAGAGCGCATCGAGCTTGAGCTTGCCTTGGTTTTCGATGCTGATTTTCGCGTGTCTCTGAAACGGCATGGGGAAAAAAGAATTCACCGCGCGATTCGGAGCCGCGGAAAGCGGCAGCGCGTCGAAGGTGAAATATTCGCCCAGCCCCAGTCCAAAGAAATCGCCGATGGGCGCCTCGACGCTGGGCGTGGATTCGTCGTCCCAGTACAGGCGCAGTACCAGCTTCTTCAGGTGATAGGGTTCGTCGGAGGCGAAGGTGAACCAGATGTGCGTGATCACTCCGGGCCCCGGTTCATCCAAGATCGTCAGGCTTTCCCCGGGAGCAATCGTGCGGAAGTCCTCGTTTCCGCCGGTGCGATCGTAGCTGGAGACGCGTTTCTGGACGTAATCGTGAGGACGGGTCAATGAACCGAGCCACCCGCTGCTCTGCGCAAGCAAAGCGGGAGCGCCGAGCACAAAGAAAAACACGGTAACACCATTTCGATACACGAGTCGCATATGGTCTCCTGGTGATTGCGGTTTCCGGTTCGCCCTGATGATACTGCGGTTTTGGCTGCGGCCGGCGCTAACGCCCGTCGGGTTGGCTGTTGGCAAACTGCTCCAGCGGCGCCAAGCCTTTCAGTGGAGCGGAGTGTCCGAACTCGAGAAACTGGATGTCCTGGGACTGCGGCTTCAGTCGTTCCGCAAGGCGTCTCAGTGAAGCGTGATTCTGACCTAGGTCGTTGCTGACGATTCGCCTGGCTCCGACCAGGCGTCCCTCTTTTGTCGAGTCGGCGCTGTCCCCCAGATAAAGCGTTCCCGCGACCAGGTACGCGGCGCTACCGTCGGTGTGCCCGGGAATGAGATACGCCGTCACCGTCACGTTGCCGCACTGCAACGATTCCCCATCCTGAAGATAGCGGGCAATGTGAAGTCCGGTATTTCTCTTTCCAAAAAAATGTCCGACGACCGATCGCGCGGCTTCACGTCCTTCGATCAAGCCCTGCTCCGGCGCCATGGCAAAAATCTCCGCCTGCGGAAAGTAGCTGCAGCCGGCGACATGGTCAGGGTGTCCATGGGTGATCAAGATCGTCTTCACCGCTTCCGGTCCCAGTCCCACTTTTCCCAGGTCTGCCAGAATCGCCCTTGTACTGGGATCGTTTCCGCAGTCCACCAGAATTACTTGGCCGTTTCCGGCCGGAATCAGCCCGACCGAAACCATCCCATCCTTGACCACCATTGCGCCACCGGATAGCGGCTGCATATCCGTCAAGGGCATGTTCTTGGAAAACGAATAGAAGACCAGCCCAATGCACAGCAGCAGCACGACAGCGATGGCGATCGCTACATTCCGAACGATCCGCAATATCCGCATGTGGATGCCTTTCGATGCTTTTCCCGATGATACTTCGACTGGCTAAGGTATGGCCATTCTTGCAAGGGTGCCAACTGCCGGTCCACTTCGCAAACGCTGGGTCGGAAAATAGGAAAGGGGCTCGGGGGAAAAAACTCACAGGCCATCCCGAGCGTGCAGTTCAAGCCTCTAGAGTGTGAGAAGGGCCTCTTTACCTGGCTGTCGTTTTTGCAATGAATTGCAAGGCCGCCATTGGGGCGCCTGATCGGCGCCCCGGAACGCAACAATTTACGGTGTTGTTGAATAGCTCTTACTTAGCCATCACGAAATGGCCACGCCGGTTCTGCTGCCAGCAGGCCTCATTCGATTCCATGCAGAACGGCTTTTCTTTACCCCAACTAGTGGTGTTCAGCCGATCTCCCGGAATGCCCAGGCTGACCAGATATTCCTTCACCGCATTGGCGCGGCGCTGGCCCAGAGCCAGGTTGTATTCGGTCGAACCGCGTTCATCGCAGTGGCCCTCAATGGTTACGCGGATGCTTGGATAGGCCTTCAGGAAGTCCGCGTCCTTTTGCAGAGACTGCCGCGCATCCGGGCGAATCGCTGCGGAATCGTAATCGAAGTAGGCGTCGCGAATTTCCCTTAAGAACAGTTCGTCCAGGCTCTCTTTTGGCGCGGGAGCCGGAGCAGGTGCGTTCACCGAAATGTGCACGCTGGAATCGGCGTTTCCTCCCGCCCCACTGGCGGTCAGGGTGTAAGTCGTGGACTGCGCAGGCGTGACGGTAGTGGAACCCTGCGGCGTGACCGCGCCCACTTCCGGCGCAATCGAAACGTTGGTCGCGTCCGTGGTGGTCCAGTTCAGTTTCACCGATTCACCCTGGTTGATGGTGTCGCGATCGGCGGTCAGGTTTGCAGTGGGCTTAACCGCGGCTGGTGGCGGCGTGTAGGCTGGTGCGGGCGGGGGTGGCTGTTTCTTGTGGCAGCCGGCAACGAAAAGCGCGAGCGCGGAGAAAGAAACGAGTAGTGAGCGAACAAGCGGGCGGTACGGCTGAGTCATGCGTGTCCTCCTAAGACACCAAAATCCCGTGTTGGGTCCTCTGGGCAGAGCGCTGCGAACGCCAGGGGGCCAGGTTCGGGTGATATGTCGTGGCACGATATATAGTCTAGCGGGAATAGCGGGCCAACCATAGGGCAATGTGCGGAAAAGATAAAGGGACTGGTACTCGCCACTCGCTTCTTCACTCTAGTGCCTCTCATCCTATGCCTGCCGCTGCCATATCTGCTTTGCTCCCGGCCCACACTGCAACTCTGTTCGTCCCTGCAATCAGCGGGTCGACCAGTTCGGCGATTCATTGTGCCCGGAAGTAGTCAACTGGTGCGGCTGTGTGCCGTCGGCCAGCATGGTCCAGATTTGCCGCGTTCCGCCGCGGGTCGATTCGAAGACAAGATGCCGTCCATCGGGAGCCCACGAGGGCCGCTCGTTTCTGCCGGTATCGCGTGTCAATTCGCGGATTTCGTGTTGCGGCGATACCGCATCCATCACGTAGATGTCGTAATTGCCCGAGGGCCGCCGCCACGAAAACGCCAGTAGCTGCCCGTTCGGCGACCAAGCTGGATCGATCACGTAGCCCATGTCCGCCAGGTCGATCTTGCGGGTATCCGTGCCGTCCGCGTTCATCAGGTACAGCTGTGGAACCCCGCCTCGATCACTCACGAACGCCACGGACTGTCCGGTCTTGGGGTTCCATGCCGGAGAGGTGTCGGCTCCATTCGAAGCGTAGGTCAGCCGCTTCGGCCGGTTGCCGCTGGCGTCGCTGACGTACAGCGCGGGATTGCCCTGCATCGACGACGAGAACATCACCTGCAGACCATCGGGCGACCAGGTCGGCGAGTTGTTGGTTCCGCGGTATCGCGCGAAGGAAACCAGCTTCCCTGCGTCGAAGGAATACATGCAAATCTGCGCGCTGACCACTGCGTTTACCGGCGTGAAACAGGTGAACGCGATCCGCGAAGCGTCCGGCGACCAGCGCGGCGTCAGGGCCACGGAATGCAATGAGGTTAGCTGGTGCTGGTTGGCGCCGTCATAATCCATTACCCACAGCTCCTTGGAGCCTGGATTACCCCGAATGAAGGCGATTTGCGTGGAAGCGATTCCTGGAGCGCCCCCGGACAACTTGCTGATGATCTCGTCGGCGAATTGATGCGCGAATTTGCGGACCTGGGCGTCGGTGGGAGCGCCGCGATAGACTTTCCCGACGACTGGCTCGGTGGAAGTGCTGCGCACGTCGAACATCCACGCAAAAATGGCCACTTCGGTATCGGTCTGCGACAAATTCCCGAACGCCAGGAAATTCGCGTTTATGGGTGGCTGCGACCACTCCAGCATCTGCAACTCGCCGGGCTGCGACGGCACCTTCGTGGGATAAAAACTCGGGCTGGCCAAATCCACGATCCCGGAAAATCCCAGATCCTCACGCACTACTCCGGTAAACAGCGCGGCATGCGCGCTGGCCGTGTCGCTCCTGGCGGCGAAATCGGCCACGGCGATTCGCGGCTTTTCGACCCCGAGGCCGGTGCCGGTATTAAACCAAGCTTGCGCGCGTGAACGGGTGGGCAACAACAACAGGCTAACCAGACAAAGCAAAAACGCTACGGCCAATTTTCTCAAAGACAAGCGATCCTCCGGCGTCGTTCACGGGCAACCAAAAGCTTTTGAAACCGTAGCATAGCAGACAGTGGAATCGGCCCTTGCAGAAAATTCATCGCGCCATGCCTAGATCGAAATCGAAGGTTACATCCACGTAGGTTCCGGAATAGTCGGCCGGCAGGGCAGGGAAATGATCGATGCTTTGTAACGCGCGCACGGCGGAATCGTCCATGGAACGATTGCCACTGGATTGGGAAATGCGAATACTTCTGACGGTGCCGTCGCGGTTGATGGTGAACGTTAGCGTGGTTTTCGCCCGCCGCGCCGCGCGCACGCTGGGATCAATGGTGTTCTGCATCCAGTTCTGGCTCACGGCCCGGCGAACCGCTTCGACGTACCAGGCGTAACGAGCGGCGAACTCTCCGCCGCCCTGACCTTGAAACGCCATGCCGCTGCTGTTGAGCGGCCCCGGTGTGTTGGCGTAGCCAGTGGGCACATTCATCTGGCCGCCTTTGCCGTACGGAGTGGCATTATCCGGGGGTGGTGTCTGCTTTTCGAAAACCTTTGATTTCCTGCTCGGCGGCAACGGCTTTTCTTTTTCGAATTTCTGCAGCTTAGCCGCGTCCGTCTTCGGCTCCGGCGGCTTGGGGGGCTCTTCCTTGTACAAGCCCTTGGTGATGTCCACCGCCTCGGATTCCGTCGGGGTAATATTCGGCGGCATCGGAATGCCTGCGCTGGGCGCCGACACCAAATTGACTTTCACTCCGGTGTCGCCGCCGCCCACGCCTCCCCAGGCTTCGCCGCTGCGCTGCAACCACACCCCACCGAGCATCAGCACTGTGAGTGCCCCATGAAAAAAGACAGAGTAGGTGAAGTACTTGGTCAGCCTCAGCTCATCCGGCGTGTAAACAGCTTCAGACATAATTTCACTGCGTGCGATTTCGCTCCGTGATGGGTTGCGTAACGATGCTGATGTTGGTGATCCCGGAAACCCGAAGCGCGTCGATCACCGTGCAAAAGGCTCCAAACGGAACGGTCTCATCCGCGCGCAAATACACCACGTCGTTCTCGTGCTTGGCCTGTTTTTTGATCTTGTCGGCCAACTGGTGGATGTTCACTGCTTGATTGCCCAAATAAATCAACTGGTTTTTGTCCATGGTGACCACGATTTTTTGTTCGGTAACTTCCTTCACCGTGTGCGTCTTGGGCAAGTCCACTTCAATCCCCGACTGCAGAATCGGTGCCGTAATCATGAATATGATTAGCAGCACCAACACCACATCGATGAACGGCACCATGTTGATGTCCGACAGCGAGGTTTGCGTCGATTTGCCTACCGTGGGCATGCGTTACTCAGTCTTCGTTCCCAGCCTAAAAACCAGAACTTAAAACTTCCCACTGGCCTACGTAAACGTCTTTTCGATCTGCGCCGTAAATTCGCTGGCGAAATTATCCAGCCGCGACCCCAGATCGCGAATGTCCTGCAAGAAATAGTTGTACGCGATCAGCGCCGGAATGGCCGCGAACAACCCGGCAGCCGTGGTAACCAAGGCTTCAGCGATACCTGGAGCAACGGCCCGCAAGCTCGCCGAACCCTGTGTGCCCAGGCCGGAGAACGCGTCGATGATGCCCCAAACCGTCCCAAACAAGCCGATGAACGGCGTCACGCCCGCGGTGGTGGCCAGCCACGCCATCCCTTTCTCCACGCGACGCACCTCGTCGGTTGAGGCCATCTGCATGCTCACCGTCACCGCCTGCAAAGACTTTAATCGGGGCGGAGCGGGATTCCCGGTGCCGCTCATCTGCGATTGCAATTCCCGGTATCCCGCGGCATAAACGTTGGCAAAGGGCGAGCCCGCCGACACTAATCCCTGCGGATTAGCCACTCCCTTGGTTGCCCGGAAAATTTTCAGAAATTGATCGCTTTGCCGCCGGATGCGCCCGAACAGTCCCAACTTTTGAAAAATCAGCGCCCACGAAATCAGTGAGAAAAACAGCAGTATCCCCAGAACGGCTCTGGCGACATATCCGGTTTGCTGCAGGATCTCGAAGATGTTGCCGATATAGAATGCTGATACAAGAGAAATGATGTCCGTCCCCTCAGCAAATGGAAAATTTTCGTGACGTTAGCAAGCTAACACACGCCTAGAGCAGCGTCAAAATATGTGATGCAGATTGTCGCCGAAGAGTCCACTCCTCCGCGCACGCGAAAACTCACAGCTTTGTCAAGTAAACGCTTGACCCCGGTGTTGGTCTGCTATAGTCTCGGGCCTCGTTTCGCCCGTAGTTTTCCCTCCGATTGACCAGGCCGCTTCCAAATTAGATTTGGCAACAAAAGGAGAAATGCGATGAACAAAATAACCAGGTTCGTGCTGGGCACGTCCATTGCGGTCGGCTGCGCCTGTGCGTTGGCCGCCCAGGATAAGCCCACCGCCGTTCCGAACGTGTTACAAATCACCCGCGAGTTCGTTAAACCGGGGCGTGCCGGCGCAGCCCACGAGAAAACCGAGGCCGTGTTCGTTCAAGCCATGCGCAAAGCGAACTGGCCCACCAATTACATTGGCATGACCTCACTATCTGGAAAGTCGCGTGCTTTGTTTCTGACCTTCTACGGATCCTTCGATGCCTGGGAAAAGGACACTGCGGCTATGGCGAAGACCTCCCTGGCGTCGGCCGTCGACCAGGCTTACATAGCGGATGGCGATCTGCTCGAAGGCCTCGATCAGGGCGTGTTCTATTACAACGAGGAGATGAGCCTCAGACCCAAGAGTGATCTGCAGCCCATGCGCTTCTTTGAGTTCACCACTTTCCACGTCAAGCCCGGCAAAGACTCGCAGTGGCGCGAAGTGGTGAAGATGGCCAAAGGCGGGTACGAAAAGGCGCTGCCGGAGGCCCACTGGGGCATGTTCTCGTTGGTCTACGGCGCCGAAGGCGGCACCTATTTGCTCATCGTCGGGCACAAATCCCTTTCGGAAGTCGACAAAGGCTTTGCCGAGGGCAAGCAGTTCGAAAGCGCCATGGGCGAAGAGGGCATGAAGAAACTCGACGCCATGTTCGCCGAGTGCGTGGACAGTGTGTCTTCTTCCTTGTTCGCGGTGAATCCCAACATGAGCTATGTTAAAGACGAATGGATCAAGGCCGATCCTGGCTTCTGGCAGCCGAAGTCCAGTTCTGCCTCGGCAGCGGGCCCGGCAGAAGCAGAGCAAGGCCAACAATAGTCTTTCGCGGTCAACCTCCGGTTTGAATCTCTGCGACTACCGCGGGAGCGGGTTATACCCGGCTCTCTCCCGCGGTGCTATTCCCGGAACTCTCTCGCGGTCCCGTTTGCCGCGAGGCGTAAACTCCGGCGTTGCGTTTCTAACTCGTTGTATCGGAACGAACCTCCAGATCCTTCGCTTGTCCACCACACCCCATCGTCCTCCAGCCTGGGTATCGCGATTACTCCGAGAAGAAGTACAGTAGTATCCCGGAGAGCCGCTCATGAGATTCGCCAAAATCGTGTTTTGGGTCGCCGGCATTTGGGGCCTGCTGGTGATCACTCCACTGTACTTCACGTTTGACGTGATCAGCCGCAAAGATCCTCCGCCAATTACGCATCCGGGTTTCTATTACGGGTTCGTCGGGTTAGGACTGGCGTGGCAAATTGCTTTTCTGGTGATTGCCCAAGATCCGGCGCGGTATCGTCCGATGATCATTCCTTCAATCGTAGAGAAATTCACGTACTGCATCGCGGTGATTGTGCTGGTGATGCAAGCCCGCATGCACTCGTCCGACCTGGTCTTTGCGGGCACAGACGGCTTACTGGGCATTTTGTTTATCGTTGCGTATTTTGCAACTACAGCCAAGAAAACGTGAGAAGGGAAGGAGGACGTTTGCCCGCAACAAAAAGCACCGAGCAAGCTGAGTTGATCCTGCGATTATATGAGCTGCGCCGCGAAACGGTGATGCGCGAAGCCAGAAGTTTCGTCGGCGGAGCGTTTCTGCCTAAAAGCGTCGACGAATTGGTTTCCATCGTAACCAAAGGCGGCAAGGAAACCGGGTTCGTACTCCAGGTGTACGGCTATTGGGATATGGTCTGCGCCTTTGTTCTGCACGGCATGCTGGACGAGCCGCTGGTCTACGATACTTGCCAAGAAATGTATTTTCAGTTTGCGAAAATTCAGCCCCAGCTCGCAGGGTTCCGGAAGAAATTGAAACTGCCGGAGTGGATGCAGAACCTTCAGACGGTTGCCGAAGGCTCTGCCAAGGGCCGTAGGCGATTGACCGCGATGCGGGCCAGTTTAGAAAGAATGACGACGATCAGAGAGGGCGAAAAAGGAAACTGACTATGCGAGTCGAAACGCTGGGTCAAAAAGTCGGGCTGCTGGTTGTAGTGCTTTGCGGTTTGCTCATCCATCCTTACTTATACCGCGGAACTTCTGACTCTTCGGACCCGCGCGCGGCCGAACCAGCGGCGCCATCCGACACCTTTCAGCCCACCATTGAATCGCTGAATACCCATCCTCTCCCACAGTGGTATGCGGACGCCAAACTGGGCATCTTCATCCACTGGGGCCTCTATTCTGTCCCGGGCTGGGCCGTGATCACTCCGGAAAACGCCAAGCTTTCCCCTGAAGAGCATCTGAAGCGCAATCCTTACGCCGAGTGGTACTACAACACCATGCGCCTGGATGGTTCGCCCACGCAGGCCTACCATCGCGAGCACTACGGCGCCAATTACGACTACTACAATTTCGCCGAGACCTTCGACAACGAAATCCAAAAATGGAATCCCCAGGACATGGCCCAAGTCTTCAAGATGGCCGGAGCGCGCTATGTCGTGCTCACGTCCAAACACCATGAAGGCTTTACGTTGTGGCCCAGCGACATTCCCAATCCCACGTTGCCGAAGGATCGCCAGCACGCCACCCGCGACATCGTCGGCGACTTAACTGCGGCGGTTCGCGCACAGGGTTTGCGCATGGGCCTGTATTACTCGGGTGGCTACGATTGGACCTTCGTGCCCGGCCCCATTCGAAACTGGGAGCAAGCCAAGTCTGTGGAGCCCCAGAGTGAGGCCTACGGCCAATATGTCGACGCGCAAATGCGCGAACTCATCCGCAGGTACCGGCCGGCCGTGTTGTGGAACGACATCAACTACCCCAAGTCTGGCCATCCGCTGGAACTTATGGCCGAGTATTACAACGCCATCCCCGAAGGTGTAATCGACGACCGTTTCGGTGTTCCGCACTCCGATTTTGTTTCTCCTGAATACCAAACTCTGAACAAGATCAGCGCGAAGAAATGGGAAGAGTGTCGTGGCTTAGGCCGTTCCTTCGGCTACAACCGGGCGGAAGGCGAAGCGGAAACCATCAAGAAGGATGAACTGATCTATTTGCTGATCGACATCGTCAGCAAGAACGGCAATCTCTTGCTCGATGTTGGTCCTGAAGCCGACGGCACCATCCCTCCCGTGCAGATGGATCGTCTGAAAGCGTTAGGTGCTTGGCTGGACCAGAATGGCGAGGGAATTTACGGCACACACCCGTGGCAGCGAGCCGAAGGAGAGACCGGCGATGGCATGCGGGTCCGCTTCACGCAAAAAGATGATGCCGTTTACGCGTTCCTGTTAGGTGCGCCCAAAGCCAGCTCCATCACCATTATAGACCTGGCACTCAGTCCGGGCGCCAAGGTGGCCCTGATTGGTTCCAGCGGCACGCTGGCCTGGACCCAGCGCGGCAACGACCTGCAGCTTCAGTTGCCGTCTAGCCTGCCCGGGAACTACGCGTATGCCCTGAAAATAACCGGCGCACGCTAAGCTGGTGGTACAGCCGATTACCTTCGCTCGATCATGATAGACTGCCAACATGGGGAAGGCGTTCGACATCGGGCTCGACCGGCTCGCAGTTCCTGCTGCGCCCACACCTTCGTCTGACCGCGTGCCTTTACCCCTGGAGCCCCCTGGCACACATGACCGTACCTTCTACCTGGAGACCTTCGGCTGCCAGATGAACGAGCATGACTCCGAGAAGGTTGCGGGAGTCCTGCTGGCCCGCGGTTACCAGCAGGTGGAATCCGTAGAGGCCGCCAACGTGGTCCTCTATAACACTTGCTCGATTCGCGAGAAAGCCGCGCAAAAGGTGTTTTCCCGGCTCGGCGAACATCGCCCGACCCAATCGCGCCGGCAGGTCATAGGTGTTCTGGGCTGCGTGGCCCAGCAGGAAGGCGAGCGTATTTTCGCACGCGCTCCGTGGGTTTCCTTGGTGTGTGGCAGCGCCAGCTACCGCAAGCTACCTTACTTGCTTGCCGAATTGGAAGCGGGCAATCGCCGGGTTACCGGCCTAGATACCGACACCGACGAAACCTTCGAAACCGAAGTGACCCGCCGGGACAATCCTTGGCGCGCCTACCTGACCATCATCGAAGGTTGCGACAAGGCTTGCTCCTATTGCGTGGTGCCGTTTACTCGAGGCCCGGAGCGCAGCCGCTCCAGCGCTGCCATCGTTCAGGAAGTCCGCCGCCTGGCGGATGCCGGGTACACCGAGGTTCAACTGCTGGGCCAAACCGTGAACTCGTATGCCGACCCAAGCGCGAGAAAGATGCGGTTCTCAGACTTGCTTGCTTCCGTCGCCGAAGTAAGGGGCATCCGCCGTGTGCGCTTTACCACGTCTCACCCGCGCGATTTTGGCCAGGACATCGTGGACGTTATCGACGGCGTTCCCGCTATTTGTGACCACGTACACTTGCCGGTTCAGAGTGGCTCCACGAGCGTTTTGCGGGCCATGGCTCGCACCTATACGCGCGATGAGTACCTCGAGAAAATCGCCATGCTCCGCAAAGCGAGGCGCGAAATCTCTTTGACCACCGACTTGATTGTAGGTTTCCCCGGTGAAACAGAAAACGACTTCGAAGAGACTTTGTCTTTGCTGGACGTTGCCCAGTACGATGGCGCCTTCTCATTCAAGTATTCGCCGCGGCCCAACACTCCCTCGTTGAAAATGCAGGATGTAATTCCCGAGGAGGAAAAATCGCGGCGCTTGGCGGTTTTGATCGAAAAGCAGCGCGAAATCCAGCGGGCCCGAAATGAACGTCTGATCGGCCGCACCTTCGAGGTGATGGTCGAGGGCAAATCCCGCAAAGAGCACCAGTGGAGCGGTCATACGTCATCCAATAAAGTGATGAATTTCACTTCCCGCGCACAGGAAAGTTTGGGAGACTACGTGCAGGTGAAGGTTGTGGCCGTCACGCCCAACAGTTTGGTTGGCGAGCGGGTGGGCGGTGACCGTGGGCCCAGTATGAACATCTCAGCAGCAACCGGCAGCTAAGGTCAGTTTGGGCAAGGAGGACGCGATGGAAGTTGAAATGAAGATACGCGGCCTGATGATGGACCCCGTTACACAAATGCCGATTGTGGTGCTCAAGGATGTTCAGGGGCAAGCTATCCTGCCGATCTGGGTAGGGGCTTATGAGGCCAATGCCATTGCGTTGGAGATTGAGAAAGTGCAAACGCCGCGGCCCATGACTCACGACCTTCTGAAAAATGTATTGCAGGGCCTGGAAGTGTCGGTGCAGAAAATTGTGGTTAACGACCTGCGCGACGATACCTTCTACGCGCTTATCTGGGTGGAGCGCGATGGCGAGGTGATGAGCATCGATTCCCGGCCCAGTGACGCGCTAGCCCTGGCTCTGCGCATGGATTGCCCTATCTTCGTTGACGAAGTGGTGCTCAAGAACTCCAAAGTAAGTTCCGCACTGGCCGAGCGCACCACCAACGAGCAATTGCGTAATTACCTGGAAGGCCTTAGCGACGAGGACCTCGGGCGCTACAAGATGTAGCTGCCCTGCAAGCTAGATTTCCGGCTTAACCTCTCCCACCTTTAGTCTGTTTTCCAGGACGTCCGGGGATGCAGCTCTAACGCGCCGCAGAGGCTGACGGCAGAATCGCGCCGTAGCGCCGCTCGCGCTTTTGGTAATCGAGCAGGGCTTCCAGCAAGCGAGCCCGGTTGAAATCCGGCCAAAGAGTCTCAGTCACGAAAATTTCGGCATAGGCAATTTGCCACAGCAGGAAATTGCTGACCCGCATTTCACCGCTGGTGCGGATCAGCAAATCCGGGTCCGGAAGTTCCGCCGTGTACAGATGATGCGCCAGTTCCTCTTCGGTGATCGGCCGCGACGGTTGCTGACCATTGCGTGTGGCCAGAATCGCATTCATCGCATCCACAATCTCGGCGCGGCCACCGTAATTCAGAGCAATATTCAACACCATCCCGGTATTTTTCGCGGTTGCCGCAGCGGCTTCGCGCGTGTCCTTCTGCACCCCGTGGGGAAGTTCATCGGCACGCCCAAGAAAGCACATGCGGATATTGTTTCTTTGCAGCAGGGGCATTTCCTTGCGCAGATACTCGCGCAGCAACTGCATCAGGAATTCAATTTCCGCTTTGGGGCGCCGCCAGTTTTCCACGGAAAAGGCATACAGCGTCAGGGCTTCGATGTGTAGCCTGGCGCATGTTTCGATGGCCGTGCGAGCCGATTGCGTGCCGGCGCGGTGTCCGGCGACGCGGGGAAGGTGACGTTTTTGGGCCCAACGGCCGTTGCCGTCCATGATGATGGCGATGTGTCTAGGAAGACGGGAGAGATCCAGTTTTGCCAGCAGATAAGATTCTTCGGCGGTTACCGGGCCGAGGGTTTCCAATTGGGTTCGCGGGTGCGACACAATTCAATCCGTAGTCTTCTTTATGGCGCAAAGTTAACACAGGTATTGCACCGATGCAAACCCGCAAACACCGGGGGCCACTTCCCAGTAAACCAGACACTGAACCGCATGGGGATTGGGTCGGGCGCATTTCCCATTCTCGGACCTCATTTTCCAGTTCCCACACTGCCTCGCAAGCTGCGCCTCTTGCAGGTATCTACGTTCCCGGCGGATGGAAGGCTTGATAGATGGCTTGGAACAACAGGATAAACGTGAGAATGATCATGGCCACTGCGGTTACCCACGCAATCAGGTTGAAAACCACTCCGTTGGTGTGCTCGCCCATTAAATCTTTGCGGTTCACCAGCAGCAGGATGAAGATCACCACGATCGGCAGCCAAATTCCGTTGCCAACTTGCGAGAAGATGAAAATCTTCCACAGCGGAGCATTGGGCAGCAGGACAATGCCGCCACCTACGAGAATCAGAATGGTGTACAGCCAATAGAATGCCGGGGCTTCCCGGAATTTGTGGTCCAAGCCGGCTTCGAACCCAAGTCCTTCGCAGATAACGTGCGCGGTCGAGAGGGGCAGAATGGTCGCGGCAAAAAGGGATGCGTTCAGCAGCCCGAACGCGAACGTCAGACCGGCCCACTTTCCGGCCAGCGGGATCAGCGCTTTGGCCGCTTCCGCCGCATCGCTGATGTTTGTCAGACCGGTGCGATTCAAGGTCGAGGCGGTGCACACGATGATGAAGAACACGATGACCATGCAGGAAATACTGCCCAATAGCACATCCAGCTTGGCTTCCGGATAATGGCGTGGGCCAACCTTCTTTTCCACGAAACCCGCTTGCAGGTAGAAGAATTGCCACGGCGCAATGGTTGTGCCCACCAGCGCCGTAAGCGTTATCAAGTAACCGGTGTCGAAGTGGATGCTGGGCACCACCGTCATACGCGCTGCCAGCACCCAATCCGGCCGCGCCAGAAGCGCCGAAAATAGATAGGTAAGATAGAACGCGCAGGCGATCAGAAAGACGATTTCCACCTGCCGGTAATTCCCCTTTAGCACCAGAAACCACACCAATATCGCCGCAATAGGAACGGATATGTACTTGCTCACCCCAAATATCTGCATCGACGCGGCCACACCCGCGAATTCCGCCACCACGTTCGAGAGGTCCACCAGGAATCCGGTAACCATTACAAAAAAGGTCGACCGGAACCCGAATTCCTCCCGTATCAAGTCAGACAGCCCCTTGCCAGTGATCACCCCCATGCGTGCGCACATCTCTTCGGTCACGTACAGCGCAATGGTCATGGGCACTAGCGCCCATAGCATGGCGTAACCATAGGCGGACCCGGCTTGCGTGTAGGTAATGATCCCGCCGGCATCGTTGTCGACATTGGACGTAATGATGCCCGGGCCAATCACCGCCAGGAACAGGAAGATTCGCCGACGCCAGTGGTAGGTGCGCGAGAATCCTCGGAACGCGCCGGCGCGCAGCCGGTCGATATAGGCGTTGATGGAGGACAAACTCATAGCACTACGGCGCGCTCCCCTTCCAGGATTCTCAAGTTGAGCCTTTGAAATTCTCGGCGATCCAGGCTTTCAGACTCCCGCGCAAGCGGCTCAAGAGTTCACCAACCGCGACACCACGTCATCCACGGTAATCACACCAATGGGCCGTTGGTCGTTATCCAGCACCGTGAGCACGCGCAGATTGTATTTGTCGAACAGTTCGAACACATCCTTTTCGCTGCCGTCGGCGGTGATGGAAACCAGAGGATCAGTTTTCAGTTTGCTCATGAGCTGTTCCGGTGCGGCCAGCAACAGCCGCGCCACCGGCACCGCCCCCGCGAAACGCCCCAGCTTGTCGATCAGCACGATGGTGTCCAGCAGTTCCAGGCTGAATTCCTGCTTACGCAACCACTCCAGCACCACATCTCGCGTGGTGGATTCACTCACAAACGCAAATTCGGTGTTCATCATGCCGCCCGCGGTGGCTGGATCGAAGGCCAACAACTCTCGCACTTCCGTGGCTTCCTGATTGGGCATTTCTTCCAGGAGTTCCTCGGAAGTCTCCTTCGGCAAGTCCGCCAGGATGTCCGCGGCTGCGTCTGGAGCCATCTCCTCGATGATGTCCGCGGCCTTTTCGGGGTCCAGCTTTTCGACGATCTGCGTGGTCAGCCGTTCGTCGAGTTCGGCCAGCACCGCCGCGGCGGTTTCTTCGTCCAGAGAAGCGATGATGCCTTGCCGTTCGGCGGCAGAGAGCTCTTCCATCATTTCCGCGAGGTCTGCGGGGTGCAGGTCTTCCAGCTTCTCGTGGGTGATGCGCAGCTTGACGCGACGAAGCGGGTCCGGTTCGATCAGATTGACGAACTCCCAGCGGATGGACCGCTGTGGCAACCGGCTTTGCAGTTTTCGCACCAGGCTCGATGGAGCAAGGCCCTGGAGCAAGCGCCGGACGGCCCCCGGCACGCCTACATCCACTTGCGCCACCCGGAGCTCCACATGCTCATTGGCGGGGGCCTCGTTCAGATCGACGTCATTGACCCGCACCACCTTGCGACCCGCGGTGTCAATGATTTGCTGATCCAATAGGTCCTTTTGCACCGCCAGCCATGCCTCGTTAGGCTGGTACGCGGCCAGCGCCCGTTCATTCACGTTCAAATCCAGGCGCCCGGGCGCGACCTTTGCCACCTGATCGTACCGCGCCACCAGCGGCTGGAACCGGCCGCGCGAAATCAGGTAATGCGACACGCGATTCGGGGCTTCGGCCGGCTCGATAAAGAATTCACGGACACGGCCGACGTAGTTGGTTTGCGAATCGTAAGTGACCGCACCCATCAACTCGGTGGCGTACAACATGTTGGCCCTGCATCCTTTCTGCCGGTGGTTGCGTGCCGGCGAAGTAGCTCGTTGGAGAGGCCGGAAATACTCCCCGGCCAGCTGCTCCGAAACGCCTTGCACGATGCTGGCCTGGCCATGTTCCACCCCGATGTTCCAGGGTGGATGCCCACAACACATCTTGAAACCGTTTGCCAGTCGGCGATTGTGCGTCCGCCTGAAAACAAAAAACCCGCGAACGGTGGAAGCCGGCGCGGGTGGACCAATCCGAGTTGAAGCCTGTTCCTACCCGGGAGTCCATCCTCTAACGGCCATGGCCCGAAAGCGTCCTCCCTGAGCCAACCCCCTCAGGCGCAGTTGCACGAAACCCAACCATACCGCCGACAGCCCCAGCCGCGCGGTCCCGCCGCTTGCCTGTTCAGCAAGCGAAAGGTGGAGCCTCCTCCCTTGGGAACTAGGGTGAGGTTCAAGTTCGCTGGACGCGCTCATCAGAGAAAATGTACTCCGAGCTTAGGAATAAACCTCGCTGCGTAGCATTGTCAAGCAGAAACCCGCGCGCACACGGAAAAAATTGTCGAGCAGGTCGAGAAATTGTCGTAGCAATCAGCGGTCGCTACCAAAACGAGGAGCTTGCTCCGTTCCAGCTGGCTCACTCATCGGTCTACGCGCGACCCACAATCCTGGTCAACAGGTGACCGCTCACCTCGCCGCGCTTTTGGCCAGGGGGAACAGCATGTGGCTTGGCTGAATGTTTTGCCGCTTGCAGTCGTCCAGGTAAAGAACCAGGTAATTCTTGGTAATGAAGTCGCGAGGGTGGAACCCCAGCAGAATGGCGGCCTGGTCAATGGCCTGGGGCGGCCCTTCCAGCTCAATAAAGGTCCCGATGGGTGTCTCGTCGTAATCGATCAGCAGATCCTTTGCCCACTTGAGTCGCCCCGGCAATTTGTATGGCGTACGGAATTTTTCGTAGCGGAACCATCCCCGCAGCCCCAGCCCTTCGAAGATTTTCTGCAAGGCGCTCGCGTCGATCAGTTCGGTTTCCAGCTCTTCGCGGACTTTATGGCGGCGGTCGCCTTGGGGTGCTATGGAACCGATGGCCAGTTGCTCCGGCGGCGATTTGAACGTGAGCAGGTAGCGCGCGGCGGCGGTCCTGGACGCCCCATTTTTTTGCCTCTTTTTGACGGGAGCCCGGCCCGCAGCTTTTGTGCTCGCGGAGGGCGTTTCCGTGCGAATTCGCAGAAGTTGCCCGTGCTTGGCCAAGCCTCCGTCCGGAGTGTCAAACAGCAGATTCAGTTCATGAACGCGAGGCGAGACCGGCTTGGCGCCTAGCTTTGTGAGCGTCCGGGCAAAGGCTTTTGGGTTGCCGATGCGCAGCTTGATTTCAATTTCGCGCGGCATGGAACACAGCAGAATAGCAGAAATTCGCGCTTGGCATTCAGAGGGAGACTCATTCCTTGCCAGGAATTCGGCCTGTTAGACCGCGACCGATTTGGAGTTCAGGTGGGCGACCGCCTCTCGGGCCTGGCGGCGGGCCTCGACGTCGGCTTGCAGCACGTCTTCAATCGAATGGAACGTCGTCCGAGGCGTCTGTTCCAGAACCGCCTCCACTACTTCGGCAATCCCTGGAAATGCCAGTCCATGCTCCAGAAACGCGGCGACCGCCACTTCATCCGCGGCGTTCAAAGCGCACGGCATCGCGCCTCCCTTTTTCATAGCCTCCCGCGCCAGCCGCAAGCACGGGAAACGCCGGGTGCTCGCCTTTTCGAAGTCCAGCCTCTTCAATTTGGACCAGTCCATCGCCACCTGGTGTGACTCCATCCGGGCAGGGTAAGTGAGCGCGTACTGAATCGGCATACGCATATCCGGCGGCGCCATCTGTGCCAAGACCGCCCCGTCGTTGAACTCCACGAACGAATGAATCGTGGACTGCGGGTGAATGATCACTTCGATCTGTTCCGGGCGCATCCCGAACAGCCAGCGTGCTTCGATGATTTCGAAACCCTTGTTCATCATTGTCGCCGAATCGATGGTGATGCGGTTGCCCATTTTCCAGTTGGGATGAGCCAGCGCCTGTTCCACGGACACCTGCGCCAGTTGCGCGAGGGGTGTTTTGCGGAACGGCCCGCCCGACGCAGTCAGCACAATGCGGCGCACCTCCGGGTACAACGACGAACTTGGCGCGCCTTCCTGCTGGGCCCGCCTCGAAGCCCGCAAACATTGGTGCACCGCGTTGTGTTCGGAATCGACGGGAAGCAGTTCTCGTCCCCACTTTGCGGCTGCGGCCATTACCAATTCCCCGGCAGCCACCAGAACTTCCTTGTTCGAAAGCGCTACCGTGCGGCCCAACTTGACCGCTTTGTAGGTGGCCTCCAACCCGACCACTCCCACCGCAGCGGACAGCACCAATTCCGCGCTGGGATGTGTGGCCGCCGCCAGCATCCCTTCGCGGCCATGATGGATCGAAGGCAGAGGAAGATTCTTCTCGCGCAGTCGCTGAGCAAGTTGATCCGCTCGGGTTGCGTCGGCGACCGACACCACTTCGGGATGATGCCGTTCGATTTGCCCGATCAGTTCCTCCAGATTGTTGCCGGCGGCCAGCGCGGCGATTCGGAATTGTTCCGGGAGCGATTCGACTACGTTCAGCGTTTGCCGGCCAATCGAGCCGGTGGAACCGAGAATGGAGAGCGCTTTCATCGATTAGAGGACGGCTGGATTCACCAAAACCAAATAGTACCAGATTACCGGAATGCACAGGATTTGCGCGTCGATGCGATCCAACACGCCTCCGTGGCCCGGCAACAGCGATCCCGAATCCTTCACCCCGGCGCTGCGTTTGTAGGCGGATTCCAGGAGGTCGCCCATTTGTCCAGCGATGTTGCCAAGGAAGGCCATGGCCAACAAATGAGGAAGGGCGATGGGCAGAAAGAATTTCGCCGCATAAGCGATCAGCAGCGATCCGATAATTCCGCCGATCGAGCCCTCCCAGGTTTTCTTCGGGGAAATGTGCGGAGCCAAGGGATGTTTGCCCATGGCTCGCCCGATGAAGTAAGCGGTAGTGTCCGCAGCCCACGTTACCGCCAGCGCGAACAACAACAGCCGCGGTCCTTGTCCGGCCATCCCGTGAAGCCGCACCGCGAATGAAAACGGGAACGCCACAAGAAGGAATCCGCTGGACGAGATTCCCGCCGAGGGTAAAGCTTCCACCAGGGGACGCCGCGTGAATAGAATGAGCACCGTGATCCCAAGAACGAATAAGAAGAATAGACTCTCGGTCGCATAGATCCGATAGAGGTAGTGGGCAACCGCGGTCATCGGCGCAATAGCTGTCGGAGGGATAGCGGTCGCCGGTCCCGAGTGGGTCGATATCGTCAGAACGGCGCCGAACGGCTTGGTCACCCGCCAGGTTTGTGCGATCAGCAGCAGGGCACAGAAGATTGTCCACAACCGGTACGCCCGATGGCCGATCGCCTCGCCTAACGCAAAATACTCACGCAACGCTTGGACGGTGATGATGGCTACGGCAATCGCCACCACGTAGGTGGGTGTCAACAGGACAACCGCGAGAACGATGGGAATCAGCACCAGGGCGGTGAGAACGCGCGTTCCAGTCATGAACAAAAAGCATATCAGAAATTACGCATCAGCCGATCACGTGCCCAATCCACTCTGCTTCCACTTTTTGTGTTCGATCAGCAGGCAAGCGTCTTCCACCACAATCAATCCACCCGCGCGTGCTCGTTCCGCGGCGACAGCGTTTGTGATTCCTTGCTGCAGCCATAGAGCCTTGGCCCCGATAGCCACGGCGGAATCTGCTACCGGGGAAATCTCTGTGGGCCTGCGAAACACGTCGACAATATCAATTCGCACAGGTACATCCTCCAGGCGCGGATACGCCTTCTCTCCCAAAACTGCCGTCTCGTTGGGGTTCACCGGCACAATTTTGTAACCTGCGGCCTGCAGGTAAGACGCAACTTCATGCGAAGGACGAAAGCGATTGGAGGACAGCCCCACCACCGCTATGGTCTTGGCTTCCCGGAGAAGGTCTCGGACCGCGTCGGGAGCTTTGCTGACATTATCAGGCAGGTGCAGTTGCATCAACACTCCTTGAGCACCAGTAGTCAGTGAACAGTCGGCGGCGCTCAGTTCGTTCTAAGTCTTAAGTTATAAGTTTTAAGTTGAGAGTCGAAAGTCGAAAGTTCGTCATCAGTTGCAGTTTATAGGTGGTAGATTTGAACACCCGTGTCGTTCCGAAAAGCGCAGCTTCGAGGAATCGCTCCTCGGCGGAAACCCACAGCTGACTGAAAGTGTCAACTTACAACCTAAAACTTAGAACCTTAAAACTTAAAACTTACAACTTCAGAAGCCAAACACCTGCAGATTGCGCTTCCCGGGCAGCACCACCGCCAGGAATCTTCCGTCCGCAGACAACCCATACTCGCGAACCGCGAGGCCGTGCAACAACTCCGTGGGATCCGGCTCCAGCACCGGAACCACTTGGCCTTTTCGAAACGCCACCAGGCCCGGCACACGAAAACTCACCAAATCCGCCGATTTCTTTTCCACCGTGCGCTTCACGTAAATCCGCGTCTCATCCGCGTTCCACTGCAGCACTCCCAGTCCTACGCGCATCCGTGCTACCCGATTGGGATTCTCCAAATCGCGAATCTCTAACACCTCGCGATCCACAAAATACGCCACCTTGGTTCCGGCCGGGGAAATCGAGAGTCCCCCATAATATCCGTCCAGCGTGGCCAATTCTTTGTCTTCTTGCGACAGCAATTCCAGTCTCTGTATGCGTGGCGGACCTTCCATGTTCCGGTCGCGCTCGATGGCAATGGCGGCGTTACTCCCGGGAATGCGCACCGCGCCCGCGAACGTTCGTCCTTCGAACACCTTGGTGTCGGGGCCGCCGGAAAGATACAGGTAGTGCATGGAAAACAGCTCACGGGTGGAAATCTCCTCGGTCAAGTAAACCAGGGTGGCATTGTCCCGGAGCCACATGGGCTGTTCCGCGTCCATAACCAGCTCATCGCCCCTGGGCCGCAGCTCATGTCCCGAGTCATCCAGCAGCAGCAAGGCTCGGACATCGTCGTGGTGCTCGTCTTCCGGGTCCACGGTTGTGGTAAACAGTTGCACCGCGATGATGTGCCCATTTGGCGACCAGGTAAATGATTCCACCTGATAGGTGAACGGTTTGTCGCCGTGCGTAAACTTCATTCCCTCCAGGATCCGCCGGCGTTTTCCATTGGACTCGGCAATGAAAATATCGTCCCGTTGCAGATCGTACTTCTTGGTCTTGAACATCCGCCGCACCGAAAACACGATGCGTCCGTCGGGTGAATAAGCGAAAGCGGTCACTTCATCATCGACTGCCATTACCGGCTTATCCAGGTTCTGCGCTTGCGCCGGCACGGTGCAGGGAACCAGCCCGGCAAAAACCGCCGCCAGCATCCCCAGCAGCACAGACAATCCTCTGTGGAGCTTGCCGCTACTGACGGAGACGGTTTGCCCTCTTGCGCCGGCCATACGCGCAGACGCATTTCTTCTCTCAGTTTTCCCATAGTTCACGAACATGGCACCGCTCTTCCTCACTTCGTACCGATCGCTGACCGCAACTACTCATTCTTAGGATGCGGCCCGGTGAACTCCGAGCAGCACGGCTTCTCGACGGGCGTAAACTCCATCAACTCCACTCGCGTGTCATCTGGATCATACAGGTTCAGCTGCCACTTCCCGTCCCGTCCGATCTTCGGGTCCTCAAACTTATACCCTTTAGCCCGCAATTCCTTGGCGGCGTCGGCCACGCTGGGCACTCCCAAAGAGATGTGATACATCACGCCGCGGGTGTGCTTGTCGGCATCGGCGGGAATGCGCAACATATACTCGATCCAGTCGGTTCCGTCGGGCACCTGCATGGCCATCCAGTTGGTCTCGCCTTCCTTCATGCCGCCGTGCCAATAAACGTGGAATCCCAATACGCCTTCGTAAAAACGATTCTCCGCTTCGGCATCCTTCACGATAATCCCGGCATGGTTCAATTTATGACTAACCGCGCCCTTGGCGCCTGTTTCCGGCCCGATCCTGGTCTGCTGGACAAAAACGATGCGGTTTCCTTCCGGGTCTCTCGTTAGGAAATACTTTGATCCATCCCGCGCTGCGGCGATCGGGTCTGCTGAGACTGCCTTCGCCACCAAATACTCCCGCATTTTTCCCAGATCATCTGTGGCCAATCCAATCTCCACTAAATACGACCCGGTCGCTGCCGGCTCGGTCTTCAACACTACCCGTTGGTACTGGTTGACCCCAAAGTCGCGCTCCTCCACCTTGTCGCCATGGCCTCTTATGCCTACCGCGTTCAATCCCAATTCTCCGCCATAAAAGTCCAAAGCCTTTTGCGCGTCGGTAACCTTGAACGTCACATAGGCAATGCCCAACACCTTCGGCCTTCCCGCCGCGTCGGCGCTTGATGCTTCAGCACGATTCTTGCCCGCCCAACCAACCCCCACCACCAAAGCCACCGCTACCGCCATAATCCCCACAACGGCCAACCACCTGTCGCTGTTCCTCATCCCACGCTCCCGGCAACTCGCCTTCATCCATTCGCGACTTTCTTCTTCATGCGCGCAATTTCCTCAATCCGTGCGCGCAATCTCGCTTCAAACCCCTGGTCACTAGGTTGGTAGTAAACCCTTCCGGAAAGGTTGTCCGGCAAACACGACATGTCGGTGACCTTCTCTTCATAGTCGTGGGCGTACTTGTATCCTGCTCCATAACCAATATTCTTCATCAGCCCGGTCACTGGATTTCGCAAATGCAGCGGCACCGGATCGGCCTCGGTCTTCCGCACATCCTCCATCACGTTGCCAAACGCCACATACAATTCGTTTGATTTTGGCGCTAACGACAAATACACCGCCGCCTGAGCCAGCGCCAAATGACCTTCCGGCGCTCCTAAAAAGTCAAAGGCGTCCTTGGCTGCCAAAGTCACTGCCAACGCTCCCGGTTCTGCCAGTCCAACGTCTTCGCTAGCCATACGCACCATGCGACGCGCCAAGTATAGCGGGTCCTCTCCGCTCTCGATCATTCGCGCCAGCCAGTACAGCGCCGCATCCGGGTCGGAATTCCTCACCGATTTATGCAGGGCCGAAATTAAATTGTAGTGTTCCTCCCCGGCTTTGTCGTAGCGGAGCATCCTGCGCTGCAGCACCTCTTCCAGCAGTTCCGCAGTAATCCTCTTGGCGCCCGGAGTTGTGACGCCCGGTTCGCGCCGGCTCTCGTGCTTCGCGCTCTTCGCACATAATTCCAGGATGTTGTACGCCGTCCGCGCATCCCCATTCGCAAACGCGCCAATCCTCCAAAGCAGCTCTTCTCCATTGTGAGTTTTCGAATCGCTGCTCTCGTGTTTCGCGCCGGTTGGCTCGAAAACGAGATGCTCATTCCCCAGCCCGTGGTCCTTATCCTGTAGCGCTCGCTTCAGCAATTCCACAATCTGCGGCGTGGTCAGCGGGTCCAGCAGGTAGACTTTGGTGCGCGACAATAGCGGTGAAATCACTTCGAACGACGGATTCTCGGTAGTCGCGCCGATAAATAGGATGTGTCCCGCTTCCACATACGGCAAAAACGCATCCTGCTGCGCCTTGTTGAAACGGTGTACCTCGTCCACGAACACTATCGTTCGCACCCCAGTTCGGGAGCGCCTCTCTGCGTCGGCCATGACTTCTTTGATTTCTTTGATCCCGCTCAGCACCGCGCTGAAGGCCACAAATTCGCTTTTGGTTAGCCGGGCAATCAAGCGCGCCAGCGTGGTCTTGCCACACCCTGGCGGTCCCCAAAACAGCATCGAGCTCAAATTGTCCGTTTCGATTTGTACCCGCAGCGGCTTTCCAGGACCTAACAACTTCTCTTGCCCCACAACCTCGTCCAAGGTTCGCGGGCGCATTCGTTCGGCCAGCGGCTGCAATCCCGCCGCCGCTTCCGGCTCTGGCAATCGGGCAAACAATCCCATCCCTAAAGTCTATATTCTTTCGGCCCTGAATTTCGAATCCCACAGTGCCCTGGCTGTCCGACCCCTCGATGAGCTGGACCGGCTTCGCCGGTATCTACTTGCCTGCCACTCTCTCCATGTAAAACTCGAGGAACCGGTCGCTGTCCGAAACCAGGCACACCTGTACATTCGGTTCACCCTCCACGACGGCAGTGCTGCCGTCCTGCTCCACGCTCAAGCGCAGTGGCTTCGTCGGGCACAACTCCGGCCGAATCGTATAAGCCATGGCCACGGCGTCGAACATCGTGGGAGTTACCAGTTTCGTCTCGTAGGCCCACTGGTGATACAGGATGGTCAGCGCATCGGTGAGTGCCGTGCCGCGACTGAACAGCCGTGCCCTCTCGAGTTCCTCCAGCTTGATCTGCGTCGAATCCAGCGGCATCACGTACAACGGCACTCCCGAGGTGAACACCTTCTCTGCCGCTGCCGGATCGCACAAAATGTTCCACTCCGGCTCGGCATGCGGCGGGACTGTGGGATACGCGAATCCGTCGTAGCCGCGGTATACCGACCCACCCATCAACACCACGCGCTTCAATTTCCGGAACGTTTCGGCGTCGCGGTCTATCAGAGCGCCCAAATTGGTCTCTGGCCCGATGGCGATCAAGCTGATCTCCCCAGGATGGTTGCGAATCTGGTCCAGAAGGAAATCCACCGCGTCCGGCAACTTCATCCCGGGCCCGCGTTGTGCGTAAGCTTCCTGCGTAAAGTGCAATATGCCTTTCGTTGGATATTTTTCGACTCCTACGGCTACCGGAACATCTGCGTGTCCGGTCTCGCGCAAGAATCGCTCCAGCAATCGCGCCCGTAACGGCGTATTTCCCCACGCGGTGGTAATTCCTACAATCCTTATTTCCGGACTCTGCAACGCCAAAGCAATCGCGAAAGCGTCGTCAATATCATCGCCAATATCGGTGTCGATGATCACCAACTGCGCCGAACCAGCCTCTTCGTTTTGCCCTGCACTCGCTGTTCCTGGCTCCGTACTTCCTGGAGAATTTCGATCTGGTGCGGAAAGTCTCTGCGGCTCGGCTGCCCGTGCTTGGCCGCTCGCCAGAACATACGCAAACGCCAACACCCCTGTCAGCGCTAGCCAACGCTCCCAAAATCCTTTTGCCCTCATCATTCCGGTCACCTGTTACTATGCCAACTGCTGCCTGATTGCCGGCGACTGCAACCTTAAAGCTGGCTGACTACGCGCCGCTGCTCCTCTGCCGGTACGCCTCGTACAGCACCACGGCCGCCGCTGCTCCCGCGTTCAGCGACTCCACTTGCCCACTCGCCGTCCATCCCAGTTTGGCCATCGGGATATGAATCCGGCCGTCCGCGGCATGCACGATGTCCTCAGGCAGGCCGGCTCCTTCATTTCCCACCAACAAAGCCACCGGCTCGCACCATTTCACTTCCCATGGCGCAACCGCACGACGTGACCCGCTGCCACCAACAACTTCCTGATGGGCGCACGACGCCACGGTCCAGATTCCCTCGAGTTTCAGCTGCGTGAGCAAGATGCCCAATGCCATCCCTGTCACGATGGGCAGATGCAACGCTGCGCCCGCCGACGCGCGCATGGCCTTCGGCGCAAATGGGCTGGCGGTCCCGCTTTGTCCTGTCGCGCTGGTTACCACTCCGGTTGCCCCAAATGCCGCCGCCGTCCGCAGAATGGTTCCTACATTTCCAGGGTCTTGCACTCCCGCCAACACCACGATCAAAGGAGCGCACACTCCCTCGGGAGTCGCCAGCACATCAGCCAATTCCGCCTTCCGCGGCAACACCAAAGCCGCCACGCCCTGGGGATGCTCGGTATCGGCTAAGCCCTCAAACAAGCGGTCCGTCGTCCGCAACACCGGAAAGCCCATTTCTGCCTTGTCCACCAGCGGCGCCAGTTTTTCGCGGTGTCTCTCGCCGTTTTCGCTGAACAACACCGCCTCCACGCGGCATCCGGAGCTCAGCGCCTCTTCCACTAATCGCAAGCCTTCCACCCCGACTGCGCCGCTGGCCGTCGGTACGCCACCACGCAGCGCTACTCGAAATTCCTTCAACCACCGATTATCACGGCTAGTTAGTAGACCACCAGCGCCGCGCTCGCCATCCCCAACTGCTCGGTCTTTGCTCGTTCTTCCGCGATGCATAAGCTCACCTGCCGCGAGCCTACCAAATTCCGGACCCACTGGCCACGCGCGCCGGCGTCCCTTGACCGGAGACACGGAACACGGGTTGCTGCTTCCCTGTCAAGACATTTAAGAATGTAACCGTACGATGGGTTGTCGAGACATTTGAAATGTAACCGAAAATTTGTTGTTGTTGTGGCTGTGGGAAAGTGGGAATCGCGAAGCGATTTCCAAGCT
>Ga0187782_10000063_pt1 | contig 57760 bp, 58 predicted proteins | sample 0715_SJ02_MP15_2_FD_132454 | JGI IMG/M metagenome (GOLD analysis project Ga0187782, IMG submission 132454) | Tropical peat soil microbial communities from peatlands in Department of Meta, Colombia - 0715_SJ02_MP15_20_MG | ecosystem: Environmental > Terrestrial > Soil > Wetlands > Peat | place... | reverse complement strand
AATGTCATCCAAGGTGCCTTCCACCAAAACCACACCGAGACTTCGGTTGCTAATACGTGGAAAATGGCGCGAGTCCGAATCTCAGGACCTGCGCCCGGTATTCAACCCCGCCGAGGGACGAACCATAGCCACAGTCCCCTTTTCGACCAGGGATGAGGTTTCTCAGGCTGTCAGTGCCGCTGATGACGTATTTGCTTCATGGAGCTCGATGCCGATAACCGACAGAATCCAATTCCTATTCAGAATGAAAGAGGTGCTCGAGAATCACGTCCAGGAGCTTGCGACCCTGAACACAGAAAATCACGGTAAGACATTGGAAGAGAGTCGAGGGGATGTCCGAAGAACGATCGAGAACGTTGAATCCGCGATTTCGATTGCGTACACGCTTGCCAAGGGAACAAGTCTGGACGAGATTTCGCCGGGAATAGACGAGCTCATGGTAAAGGAACCGCTGGGCGTCTTTGCCATAGTCTGCCCATTCAACTTCCCCATCATGATACCTTTCTGGTTCTTGCCCTACGCTCTTGTGCTCGGCGACACCATCGTCGTGAAGCCCAGCGAAATAACACCGGTGCCAATGCAGAGGGTCGCCGAGCTGCTCCAGGAGGAAGTGAAGTTGCCCCCAGGGGTATTCAACTTGGTCCATGGCGGGTCCGATGTCGTGGAAGCTCTGATTAGTCAGACTGCGACGAAGGGCGTGACATTCGTTGGGTCAACAGCCGTGGCGCGTCGCGTTTACAGACTCGCAGGAGAAAACGGGAAGCGGGCGATGGTTAGCGGAGGCGCCAAGAATAACATCGTAGTAATGCCCGATGCAGATATGGGCCGCTCAATCCCCTCAATTGTATCTTCGTTCTTTGGCAACACCGGTCAGAGGTGCCTCGCCGGTGCGAACCTCGTCTCGGTAGGCGACGGCAAGGAATTGCTCAACAAGTTCTCGAAGACATCGTCCTCACTTCGGATAGGGAATGGGATGTCCCCAACCACAGAGATGGGGCCAATGGTAACTTTGGCCGCGAAGGAACGAGTACGGTCGTATGTCCAGAAGGGGATAGATGAAGGTGGGAAACTCACGATTGACGGGCGACAGGCCTCCGTAGAGGAATTCCCTGGAGGGTTCTATCTGGGGAGCACGATATTCGACGACGTTTCCCCTTCTATGAGCATAGCGCGGGACGAGGTATTTGGCCCACTGGCTAGTGTTCTGCACGTGGAGACTCTCGAGGAAGCCCTTGACTTGGTCAACCGGGGCACGAACTATGGAAACATGGCTAGCATATTTACTTCATCCGGCAGAACAGCGCGCGAGTTCAAGCGACGTGCAAGCGTGGGCAACATAGGGATCAACATTGGGGTCGCGGCGCCATCGGCTTTCTACCCATTCGGAGGGATGAAGGATTCCTTCTTCGGCATCTTACACCCACAGGCAGACACGGTGGACTTTTTCACAGACAAGAAGATCATACTTTCGCGTTGGTAGAGAAAATCATTGATTACGCGGGAAATCTTTAAAAGCCGAACACAGAGCGGGATTTTTCAACAGATTGGCATTCCAAAGCGGTAGGAAGTACCGCTTGAAGCAGTTGGAGCCAGAGAGCCAAACTCCGCTTCAAAATTCAGAGCCCGATAGGGCATTCGCTGCTCCCTTCGGCCTGATTCCACTCGCTGTCCCATACGAAGATTCCCCTCCTGAGGCGAGAATACTGAACGCGGTCGCGGTAGGGCTCGTAAGGGAAGGGAGGAGCGATATCGCAATTGAGCTGGGAATCCCGAAAGCGGACTTCACTAGGGCACTGCGTTCGCTGAAGAATGAAGGCGCAATTTATGTTGGCGCCGGTGGAAAGTACCGGCTCAGCTTCCACACCTCTAACTTCCCTAACATCGTCGCAAAGTAAACGAGCACTACAGTCTCCGGTGAACATCGGTCACTCCTCTCGAATTATCCCTGCCTCAGACAGAGGAAGCCGTAGTCCGTCACAAGCTCTTGCAAGTCAAGGGCGATTTTAGGTTCCACTCGTAAACTCCGCCCTACTGTCCCCGAAACGGCTCAGCAAGAAAGGGTTAATATGACTACGAGAGGGAAAAGTTTCGAAGGTTCCGGGCTTGGCCGTCGACAATTTTGGCGAAACCGATGCTCGCCAGACTCTTGCCCCCTCGGTAAGTGCCCCGCCAAGTAGCGTTGCCCGCCCTCGGGAGAAGGGTGATGGTGACATAGTGTTAGAGATCAAAGATCTGACCATCGATTTCGTATCTGTCGACGGCAGAGTAAGAATCCTGAACGGGGTCTCTTTGATGGCGAAGAAGGGCGAGGTCGTCGGCATCGTAGGCGAGAGTGGCTCTGGCAAAACTACACTGGGTATGGCAATCCTAGGACTCTTGGATTCCCCGCCTGCCAACATAGTCAGCGGGTCTGCCGTCTTTGAAGGCAGGGACCTTCTAAAACTGAAGCCAGGAGAGATGGAGAAGATTCACGGCACTGGAATTAACATGGTTTTCCAAGAACCGCTCGACTCCCTTAATCCGGTGTATACCGTCGAGACTCAAATCGGTGAGGCGTTGAAGGTTCAAAGGAGAAGGCAAGACCCGCCGGTAACGCAGGAGACGGAAGGAGAATAGAGGGAGCTGATTACCGATCTGCTGAGAAACCTGTGTATCGATAAGCCGGAAGAGGTCTTGGAACGATATCCTCACGAGCTATCAGGCGGAATGAGGCAGAGGGTAGCCATATCGATTTCAATCGTCGAGAAACCAAGACTGATGATTTCTGATGAGCCCACCACGGGTCTCGACGCTTATGTCCAGAGCAGGATTCTCGGAATGTTCAGCGCGCAGAGAAAGGCCGGAGAGACCCTCTTGTACATTACACACGACCTGACCATTGCCTCTCAGATCTGCGACAGAATATTCATCATGTACGCTGGAAGGGTGATGGAAGCCGGAGAGACGCGCGGGGTCCTTCAGGAACCCCTGCATCCCTACACGAGCACCCTGGTTGCGTCTGTGCCCCAGGGATTCGAGGATGCGCCGCCGCTGGCGGTTCAGCTGGGAGAGCCTCCTGACCTTAGGAATCTTCCAAGTGGGTGCAAGTTCAACCCCAGATGTCCATACGCGAAGGACGTTTGTAAGGAAAAGGAGCCGGAACTGGAGGCGATTTTCGCAGGGAGGTACGCGGCCTGTTGGAGGGTAGACAAAGAGCTTGGGAGATTTAGTTGAGATAGAGAATCTCACTGTTGCCTTCAGGTCCAAGAGGAGAGAAGGCCTCTTCCGGAGCGGTCCTTCATTGAAGGCACTAGACGACGTCTCACTTACCATCGGGGAGAACGAAACATTCGGCCTGACTGGCGAGACAGGCTCGGGAAAATCCACCCTGGCCAAGGTCCTCGTCGCTCTGTACAAGCCAACGTCCGGAACCGTCAGGTTTCAGGGACGAGAAATCAATTACAAGAGCAGGAAGGACATTGCCTTTTTGAGGCAGAACGTGGGAATAGTCTTCCAGGATCCTGTTAGATCTCTGAATCCCTCACTGACAGTGAAGGAAGTCATAACGGAGGCGCTCATCGCAGCGAAGTCAATACCCAAGAAGGATTACGATGAAAGGATCAGCTTCATAACCAAACTTGTCGGAGTTACCAAGGACCTGCTCCCTCGACGTCCGAGGGAGCTGAGCGGGGGTCAGAGGCAGAGGATTAGTCTGGCTAGGGCTCTCGTGGTGCCCAAGAAGCTCCTCGTGCTGGACGAACCGACTAGCGCACTCGATGTTTCAATACAGGCGCAAGTCTTGAACACTCTCAAGAGGCTCAAGTCAGAGCTCAACATGTCGTATCTTTTCATTACCCACGACATCAACGTGATCAAGTACGTCAGTCACAGGTTGGGGGTCCTGTTCTACGGAAGGTTGGTGGAGGTAGGAGACACTCGGACCATCAACACCGAACCGAAGCACCCCTACACCCAAAGCCTGATTTCGCACGTCCTCACACTAAAGAAGGCCGGGCTGCAGGAGGCTGTCGTCTCCGAGCACAGACCGGCGCCCTCGGGCTGCAGGTACCGAATAGTCTGTCCAGCTGCATTCGAAAGGTGCTCGGTGGTACCTCCCTGGGTGAATCTCGGGAGTGGCCATCTGGTCTCCTGCTTTCTTTACGACCACCTGTCACGCAAGGAGAACCAGGCACCCCTTTCAACGGCTGCGGCCTCGGGTGGCAATGTACGGGTGCCACTTCAGGATCCCTCCTGAGAGGACGTCCCTCAGTACTGACCGCATGGTGCGTGTTTTCTATTGATTCTTCGATTCGAATTCTTTCGCAGGCTTGTTCCTAACTAGGATGTGAGGTCTGAGCTTGACATCCAACGACTCCCTGACTCCTTCCCCGAGGAAGCTGAATCCTGCCACGATGACAGCCACAACCACGGCTGGTATGATAATCTGGTACGGGTACAAGAAGAGATTGTAGGTAACGTTGGAAACCATCTCTCCAAGCTCCGGCGCAGAGGGAGGTATTCCCACGTTCAGGAAGCCGAGAGTCGACAGGGTCAGGAGCGCAGATCCAACATCGAAGGTGGCATATACGAGAACGGTCGGCAGGACATTAGGAATGGCATCCTTTCTGACTATGTAAAAGAAGGATGAGTTCAGCGCCTTAGATATCGACACGAAATCCTCGGCGGCGATCGCCAGGACGCCTCCCCTCACCAATCTGACGTATGGTGGCCACCAAACGATAATCATAGAGAAAGTGACATTCACCAGGCTGGGCCCCAGAGTCGCAGCGATAGCCATGGCCATGATCATCGTAGGGAAGGCCATGAACAGATCAGTCAGCCTCATTACGACCTCATCCAACCACCCTCTGAAGAAAGCGGCCAGGGTACCCAGGACGATTCCGATGGCTGCCGAGATGGCCACAGTTATGATTGGGATACCTATGTCGATCGGCAGAGCCGTTATCACCCTGGAGAGCATATCTCTTCCCAGAATGTCTGTTCCAAACGGATGTGCAAGAGACGGAGAAAGATTCACTTGACCAAAGCTGGGCTGGTATGCACTGTAAGGAAGGATTGCCCCAGAGCTTAAGATTTGAGCCACAGTAACGATCAGGAAGAACGAAACCGTCACAAGCCCGAACATGGAGAGCGAGTTGGACGTGATGAGTTTCCTCATACTCGCGGCTCCTGTGCTCAACCCTCTGCGCCTCCCCCTTCTCCCAGGGCGATTCGCGGATCGAGCAACGAATAGAAGACATCGGCAATGAAATTCGCTACGATCACGCCCAAGGTGAAGAGCAAAACACACGGAACTAGGACAGGATAGTCTATGGAGACTATCGCCTGATAGGTGAAGTAACCAATTCCAGGCCATGCAAAGATTTCTTCAATGACGATAGTCCCGGACAGAAGAAACCCAAACGTCACCGCTATGATGGTGTTCGTATCTATGAGGGCATTCCTAAGTATGTGGTTCCTCCTCACCTCTCCCTCCGCCATTCCCTTGGCACGCGCCGCTTTCACGTGTGTAGACCATCTCGAGTTCAATATCGACGACCGCATTATCCTCGCTACCAACCCGAAGTCGAGCAGTGCCAGGACAGCGGCCGGCATGAAGACGTGTTGAAGGCCCGATAGGAACGCAGGGCCATTCAGCTGAATTAGCGCGTCCAAGATGTAAATTCCCGTGATGTGGGCGGGTTGGTTTGCTAGAGTCAGGGAGTACATTCCGCCTGACGGAAAAAGCGGAAGATAAGTTGAGAAGACTAGGATTGCGAGAAAGCCACCGAGGTAGTAGGGGGAGGACCAGGTGGCAAGGTAAAAGATTCGTATCGCGTGGTCTATCTTGGTACCAAAATGCATCCCCGCGAAGTAGCCCGATGCCACCCCGAGGACCGCAATCATAACCATGGAGACAAGGACAAGCTCGAGTGTATTCGGGAAGTAGAACTCCATCTCTGAAAGGATGGACTTCCCTGTCTGCGGGTCGATGCCTAAATTGCCTGTTGCGTATGACTGGATGAAGTAGTAAAGCTGAACGTACCAGGGCTGGTTTAGGTGGTACCTAGCCACGACGGCGGCTATGGATGATTTGCTGGCCCTTGCTCCTGCCCACAGGTGTGCGGGATCGGGATTGAGAATGTAGGAGATGAAAAAGACTAACAGCATGGCGCCGAGTAGGACAGCAATCGCGCCAAGGACTCTCCTCCCAAGGTAGGGGAGAAAGTCTCTTAGAGCGATCATTGTTGCCCCATAGCTAGCTTGCGTAGCTGATGGTGTTGTAATATAAGAAGTAGCCCATGCCGGACCCAGCCGGATTGGGGATAATGCCTGTGATACCGTTAGCCGTTACGGCCATGAATTCGGGAACGTAGAGCCAGATGTCCGTATAATTATAGTACATGCTTTGCGTTATGTTGTGAAACGCCGTGATTATTGTTGAACTATTCAGCGCTGTTGCAGCCTGAGTGGTCCAGTTGATGACCTGAGGATCTACGTAGGCGCTCGATCCTATTTCGTTGGTACTTGTGAAGTAAGAAACGTAGTCTACACTCGCTGTATAGTCTTCGCTGTAGTAGGCAAATCCCATGGCGAACGTCGTGTTGTCGCTACTCTGGGAGTCGATAAGGGTCGAGTACTCCCTGAAGGGCAAGGGCGACGGTGAAATTGGTATCCCAATCGCGAGAAGATTGGCTGCTATAACGGTAGCAACATAAAAGTCCGTGGGATTGTCGGAGTCGTAGAGGAACGGGACGGTCGGGAATGCCTTCCCACCTGGATTAAGTGTAGTCCCGTTGGGCAGGTGCGAAACGAAACCGGCCTGGGCGAGCAAGACTGCTGCTTGGACTGGGTTGTACGGGTACGGGCTCAATCCCTCTGTCGATTCGTTGTAATACTGGAAACCAGGTGGAACAGGTCCAATCCACTGCTGGGCATGGCCGTTAAACACTGTGCGAATAATGTCCTGGTAGTTTATCGCATTGGCTATCGCCTCCCTGACATCGAGGTTATTGAAGAGAGGGAATGCCGCGGTATCTAGATACAAATAATGAACGTCTTCTGACGAGCCAAAGACGATTGGGAGTATTGACGTCGTGACCCCGGGGATCGGGGTCGTGACATTGTAGTAGGTAACCGGAACACTGATCATCTGAACAGTCCCCGCAGTAAGATCAGCAACGCTCGTGGCCGAGTCCTTGTAGTAGAAAACTATCCTGTTGAGAATCGCAGGGGCGATGGCGTTGTTCAGTTGCGACTTTGGGAGGCTATTCGCCCAGTAATTCGGATTCTTTACCAAGGTCACGCTCTGCCCCAGTACCCAAGACTCCAATTCGTAGAACCCGGTGCCAAGTGCGTTAGTAGTCATCCAGTCGTTCGGAGTTCCTGCAGCCACTTCTCCGTTGCTATTCACGACAGCAGGGTCGACAGCCATCGCCATTGGGGTTATGAGCGTAGCCAGGAATGCCGAGTAGGGTGAGTCTCCATTATAACCATAGCCTAGGTTGAACTGAATCGCGGATGCATTTAGAGCAACAACGGACTGTTCGGGGTTGCTCATAACGGTCAGATTGGCGGGTGACGGACTGAAGTAGTTGATCGAATTCAACATCGAGGCCGTCACGTTGAACGTCACTCCGTTTCCTGCAGCAAGGTTCTGACTTAGGATCCAAGACGGTGATTGGTCCATCACTATAGTCCTGTAAACGGAGTACCACTCGACGTAGGCGTTGAACGGATCACCATTGCTGAAGGTCACGTTGGGCCGTAGTATGAACGTGTAGTTCATGCCGTCGGGTGAAACTGTCCACGAACTAGCGAGCACGCCCTCGTAGGTTGTGTCGCTGGTTCCGTTGTAAGTCAGAAGGCCTTGATAGATCTGTTCGACGACCTCCCAGCCGGAAGTTTCGTACGTCACAGCAGGGTCCAGATAATCAGGCTGTTCAGGCTCATCAACTTGGAGCGAAGTCCTTGTCGGGGCAGTTGATGTCGTGGACACCGAGGATGAAGTCGAAGAACTCGCCGTCGCAGAGGAAGTGGTCAATACCGTGGAACTAGTCGACGTAGGGGAACTCGTTGGCGTCGTAGAACTCGTAGATGTCGTAGAGCTCTTGCCCGAACTATATACGAAACCGAAGTAGATGCCCGTAGACGCGACCAGAATAATTACTATTAGCACGACTCCGAGAATCGTCCTTGAAACTGCTCTCTTTTGAAGAGGTTTCAATACGACCAGGAGCCAAAATTTGGCCTCCTACTGTATTTACGCGTTTGGCCAAATCTAGTATTGGGGCATGTAGCACCCTACTTGGGTGCTTTCTAGAGCCTCGACCTCACTAGTTAGGTTCAGCTACCGCTCTGAATGTCTGATGTCTCTGTCCTCGACACGTGTGTGACGACCCCGTTAAGGCCGAGTTCCCTAAGTATCGGAAGGGGGTCGAGTGACTCCGGAGGAACAACCCCTTTCTGCTTTATCTTACCTTCCGATAACATCCTCACGAAGACGGCTGGTACGACTCCGGTGAGGAACGACGTCCCGTTCTCATGGAATGATTTGTAGGACCCCTGATGCGAAGCCATGGTGCCTAGCTTGTAGGCCACATTCACTTCCCTCTTCTTCCCCCTGACTTCTACCACGATGCCGGTGTTGCCACTCACTGTTTTCGAAACTGACACTGGCGTTGGAATCACAGAATTGAGCACCTCTATAGGCGCTACCTTTGTGCCTCTGATCTCGACGGGTTTGCTTTCAAGCAAACCCAGCCTCTTCATGATTTGTAGAATCGCGACGAATTCATCTGACAGGGCGAGCTTGAAGTCCACGTAGTTGACGCCTTTTCCAATGTATTCTGGCAGTGTCATGACTTCCTCATGATCGACGAGATAAACAGGCTGTGCTCCAATCGGATCAGGAAACCCGTACAACTCTTTCCCACTCAGGGGAGGAGAAGAAATTCTCTTTCCGTCCACGAAGGTCCGCGGGGAATCGAGAATCTCTGAAAAGAAGACCTCCGGAGAGAAGAGCAGCATGAATTCGTACTTGGAGCTTGACGAGTTCTCCCCGTCTCTGACCCTAATCTCTTCCACCTTAGTCAGCTTGTCGGCTGCGTACCTTGCATAGATGTTTGACAGTCCCGGGTCTTCGCCCAGCCCAGGGACCGCGAGCAGCTCTGCGTCCTTCCATGCTTTGTCCTGGGCAAGCTGTTCGCTGAGACCGTTGCCTGCTAGGTCTACGTAGTTCGCACCGCTAGCGAAAGACAGGTCCATCATCTGGTGATTGAATCTGGGATGGCCTGCGTTGATCACTGCGTCCTTACCCTCGATCACTGCCTCCAGCTCTTCCTTGTTGTTTGCATCTATTTTCACAACTCTGGTCCTACTCGGCGACAACTTCGCTATCTCAAGGGCATGTACGGTGTTCTTGTCTGCCATGGTCACGGACTCGATCGCCTGGCCTTCGAGGAGGACCTGCGCGACTACGGAGCCGACCGCGCCCAAACCAACGACTAGTGCCTTCACACCAGAACCGAGCTGGGCCCCTGCCTGGGCTTAATACGCGAGCCCTCTAAGGGCTTAGGGCCAAGAGTTATACCGGTTCCATCGGGCGGCCCGTCCCATGGACGTTCTAGTTGTCGGTGTTGGATCGGTTGGTTCGGTAATAGCTCAGTACCTGCAACAGGACAGTTCGATAGGTTCCCTTACCCTAGCGGACAAGGATATCTCTCGAGCACGCAGCATCGCCGGGAGGCACGGAAAGACGAAGGTAGAGGCTGTCAAGATTGACGCCAGCAACGTAGGCGAGCTGGATAGACTGATGGAGGGCAAGGGGATTGTTGTAAACTCGGGCCATCCCGCATTCAATGAACCTCTGATGCGACTCTCCAAAGAGCTCGGCGTCGCCTATGTCGACCTTGCCAGCAGCAAGATGAAGGATCAGCTGGCCCAGGACAAAGAGTTCCGAGGAGCAAACACTCTCGGCCTCGTTGGGATGGGAGAAGACCCAGGCCTCTCGAACATCTACGCAAGGTATGCTGCTGACAGGCTGACGACGGTCAAGGAAATCAAGGTGCGAGATGGGGAATTCTCTGTCAGCAAGCTGCGCGGCTTCGTGCCCCTATTCTCTCCGGAGGTCTTCTTCGAGGAGGTCCTTACGGATGCTATCATATTCGATAACGGCCAAGTCAAGCACTTTCCGCCTATGAGCGAAAAAGAGGTGTACGACTTTCCCCCCCCAATGGGGAGACAGACAGTCTATGCTTTGGAGCACGAGGAGGTACAGACGTTGCCATACTACATCAAGAAGGGCGTCCAGTATGTGGACTTCAAGCTAGCTCTCTCGGACGAGTTCGTCAGTAACGTGAACCTTCTCAAAGAACTGGGGCTGCTCAGCACGAAACCTGTAAGTGTGAAAGGAACGCACGTCCGACCCTTCGATGTCTTCATCGCGACACTCCCTATCCCAGTCTCGGTGGCTTCCGCTCTGAGCGGTCACGCCGGGATTTCCGTAGAGGTGAGAGGGACCTCCCGCGGGAAAGAGACACGGTACACACTGAGCACCCAGATGTCTCATGAAGAGGCATACAAACGGTTCGGATCGAACGCGACCTCCTTCCTCACTGGAATAGTGCCGGCTGTCTTTGTCTCGACCTTTGCCAAGGGGAAGATTAAGCAGAAGGGGGTCATACCAGCAGAGATGTTGGACGCAGACCTGCTGTTAGGCGAGCTGACGGAGGCAGGCGTCAGGACGAGTCTGTCAAAGTCCGCAGAGGAAACAGTCGCTGCCTGATCCTTACGAAGGGGCGATTTCGAAGCCGACTAGGAGAGCCGCTTGAGGGCTTCCTCGAACGCCTGAACCGTGGTTGTGATGTCTTCCTCGGTGTGGACCGTCGAGATTGCGACCCTTTCGTAGTTGTCGGGGTGCAGGTAAACTCCACCGTCAAGTAGGAACTGGTGGAGAGTTCGGAACTTGTCCCAGTCGATTAGGAGGCTTTCCCTGTAGTTGGATATCTTGGAGTGTTTCGTAAAGCAGAGTGAGAAGATTCCTGGCACGCTCTGTATGCATGCCTTCTGCTTCGTGGTCTGGACAGCATGGGACAGACCTTCTGTGAGCTTCTCTGTGTTCTGCTTCAGAGTCTTAAGGGCACGGTAGTCGTCCGCTGCGAGGACTTCCAGGTTCGCTAGAGCGCCGGCAAGCGTCAACGAGTTTGCGAAGTATGTTCCTCCATAGGAGACCTTTCCGGGGGCGAGGAGGTCCATGTACTCCTTCTTGCCCGACAGCGCAGCGATTGGGAGGCCTCCCCCCAACGCCTTGCCCCATGTGGAGAGATCAGGAGTCACGCCGTATACCTGTTGAGCTCCGCCGGGAGCCATTCTGAAACCTGTAATCACTTCGTCGAAGATGAGGAGAGCATCGTTTGAGGTGGCAATCTCCCTGACCGCCTTGGGGTAGTCGGCTTCCGGAGGGATGACGGTCGAGTTCGCCATCACGGGCTCCATGATTATTGCTGCGATTTCGTTTCTGTGTCGCTTCATTATCCTCTCGAGCGCCTTCGCATTGTTCCAGGGAGATACCACAACGGTGTCCAGAACCATTGACGGTATCCCCGCCGAGTAGGGGAGGGACCTTGGATACTCTTCCATCCCTGCTACCACGGGCGGTGCTTCGACACTTACCATTGCGTAGTCGTGCTGTCCGTGATAGTGACCTTCGAACTTCAGTATGGTGTCCTTTCCTGTGGCTGCCCGTGCAATTCTGATTGCGTTGCTTGTCGCATCAGCCCCACCATTGGCGAAGACAACCATGTCTGACGTGGGAACGAATTGCTTGAACTTCTTCGCGAGATCTACTTCGAGTTCCGTCGGTGCACCAAACAGCATCCCTTCCTGTGCCTGCCGGCTAACTGCTTCGACTATCTTAGGATGGGCGTGGCCGTTGATGAGAGCGCCATACCCGAGCAGGTAATCCGTGTAAGTGTTGCCGTCGATGTCGGTAATCTTGGACCCTGAGCCGCTTTGTATGTAAAGCGGATACGGCTCGTAAGAAGCCCACCGAATGATCGAACTGCAACCGCCTGGGATGAGCTGGACGGCCTGCTCATGCAGCGCCGCGGTCTTCGCCGTGGTGCGAACCTTGGGAGCGACTACTGTCGGTGTAACAACCTTCTGTTCAGGTGGCTGGGTTGTGGAGGACAAGCGCTCACTCTCTCCTAGGCCCCTCCGTTCCCGTTCTGGGAGCTCCTCTTGTTCTTCTTACCCAGGCGCTTTCTAGATACGACCTTCAAGCGGATTAGCACGTAGTTCCCCTCCTCGATCCGGAGCAGTTTTCGTATCTCTTCAGGAATGGTGAGCCTTCCTCCCTTAATGACTTCAGCGATGAAAGGCATTTCTTCCTCAGCCACACTCTCCGCCAACGACATTCCAGATCTCTCCCCAGTTGGGGCATTATCGAGAATTGTATAAAAACGTTCTTTTTGTCCATATTTATACGTTGACCGCTGTTTTGAGGCCGCCTGCGTATTTTGCAACGGGTTCTGTACATAATTCTTACTAATCCAGCATTTTTCGGAGCCCTAATACGTTTGGGTCGTACATCCAGTTCGGCATTCGATTCTGGTCCCTCGAAACCCTTATCTCGAACGGAGCGATTTCTTCGAGCGATTGCTATGCTTGCGACTCAGCAGCGGATGATGGTTGGGGGAGAGTGGGTCTCTGCGGTCAGCGGTGAGACCTACGACGTTCTGAATCCTGCGACTGCCGAAATCATGGCCAAGGTACCGAAAGGGGGAAGAGAGGATGCCTCACGGGCCGTGGACGCGGCGAGGGAAGCTTTCGACAAGGGTCCCTGGCCCAGGATGACTCCCGCCGATCGAGCAAAGATTGTCTGGAAAATTGCTGATCTGGTCGAGGCTGATATCGACAGGCTTGCCCTGTTGGAGACAATGAACCAGGGTAAGACGATCAAAATGTCCCACGACAACGACTTCCCTACGGGGATTGACAACATCAGGTTCTTGGCCGGGGCATCAAGGAATCTTGAAGGAAAAGCCGCTTCAGAATACACGGGGCTTGGCACCACCATATTCAGAAGGGAACCTGTGGGGGTCGTAGTCTGCATCACACCCTGGAACTATCCCTGGATGATGGCGGTCTGGAAGGCCATCCCCGCCCTTGCCGCAGGGAACGCAATCATAATCAAGCCTGCAAGCGTAACACCACTGTCGACGATCGAATTCGGGAAGCTAATGGAGAAGGCGGGCGTCCCGAAGGGGGTCGTCAGTGTCATCACAGGCCCAGGTTCGACGGTCGGGGAGGCTCTTGTGACCCATCCAGGGGTGGACGTGGTGGGCCTAACGGGGGACACTGTCACGGGAAGCAGAATAATGGACCTCGCCTCACACACCGTCAAGCGCCTCCAGCTTGAGCTGGGAGGGAAGGCACCTTTCATCGTCCTCGAAGACGCCGACATTGAAGCTGCCACAGAAGGGGCTGTAGTCGGCGGCTACGTCAACGGCGGCCAGGACTGCACCGCGGCGACCAGAGTCTACGTCCACGAGAGCATATACGACAAATTCATGAAGCGTTTCGTCGAAAAAACGGGCAAGATACGTATCGGCGATCCAACAAAGCGTGATGTGGACATGGGTCCACTAGTCTCTGAGGCCCAGCGCCACAAGGTGGAAGAGATGGTCAGGGCAGGTCAGAGTGAAGGAGCGAAGCTGGTCATCGGAGGCAAGCGCCCGTCCCTCTCTGGTCCCATGAGCAAAGGATTCTATTATGAACCAACCATCTTCACCGAAGTCCACCAGAACATGCGAATCTGTCAGGAAGAAATATTCGGGCCTGTGATCTGCGTCTCAACCATAACGTCATTCGAGGATGCAATAGAGAAGGCGAACGACGTGATCTACGGCCTCGCCGCGTCCATCTGGACTAGGGACGTGACCAAGGCCATGAAGGCCGGAGCGCAGCTGAGGTTCGGGGATGTCTGGGTCAACGACCACCTTCCGCTGGCGTCGGAGATGCCGCACGGCGGGTTCAAGCAGAGCGGCCACGGAAAAGACCTTTCAGCCTACTCGTTCGACGACTACACCCAGATCAAGTTCGTGTACATCGACACGACAGATGCCGTCCGGAAACCCTGGCACTACACCATCTATGGCGACTAAACCGGCCCCCCGGGACCGTGCTAGTCCCGGGCCAAGGCTGGGGGCGCGAGTTTTCGCCTGTTAGAACGCAAGGGAACTGGTTCCAGACTAGCTAGCCAAGCCCCGCGAAGGCTGCCGGAGTAACATCCCTGTCACGTCAGCGGCAACGAAGGATTATCAAACACTCGCAGAACAGAAAGGAACATGCTCGAAGAAAGTGGGTTTCTGAGCCTCTCGAAGATGAACTTCGACACCTCCGAAGAGCAAGAAATGATCTTGGAACAGGTGGACAGAGTCTGCAGGGAGATTCGCCCTATTGAAGACAAGTGCTACCTAGAAAGGAAGATTAACGATGGGGTCGTCTCCGCGTTCTCGAAAGCGCACCTTCTGGGCCTCCCAATTTCGCGGAAGTACGGAGACGGCCAGGGTGCCGACATGGTGACTTATGCCCTGGCCACTGAGAGGATTGGCCGGGAGGGGACTGGGATTAGGACGTTCTTCTCAGTTCACATGGGATTGGGAGAGTTAACAGTCCAGCACTGGGCCAACGATGAGCAAAAGCAGAGGTTCCTCACCCCAGCGACTAGGGGAGAAAGCGTCTTGGCATTCGGGCTAACCGAACCGAACGCCGGCAGTGATCCCGCATCTCTTACGACCTCTTTCCAAGAAAAAGAGGGGAAGTTCGTAATCTCAGGACAGAAGATGTGGATATCATTGGGCTCCATGGCAAAGTACATTCTGATTTTTGCCTATCCGAAAGGGAAGAAAGAGGGGATGTGCGCGTTCATGGTGGACACGGAGAGTCCGGGGTTCAAGGCAGAGTTGATTCCGCACAAACTGGGCCTTCCAACAGCAGACACCTCCACGCTCTATCTCGATCAGGTAGAGGTGCCCATCGAGAATATGCTCGGTCCAAGGGGAAAGGGGTTGTCTGTTGCCCTGTCGGGCCTCATGAACGGGAGATTGAGCGTGGCGGCCGGCTGTGTCGGGGTGATTCAGGATTGCCTCGATGAATCGGTGAAGTATTCAGGGGTGCGGTACCAGCACGGGAAACTCATAGGCAAACATCAGCTGGTTCAGAGGCACATCGGCATAATCTCCACAAATCTTCAAGCTGCTAGGCTCCTCGTTCTCCACGCTGCTTTTGTCAAGCAGAAGTACGAAGAAAACCCATCAAACGTGGAACTCAGGGAAAGAGCAGACCTAGCCATTGCCCGTGCAAAATACTTCGCAGCCAACGCCTCTTTCGACGCGGCGAACAGGGCTGTGCAGATTTTTGGCGCCAATGGTTATTCCCTAGAGAACAGGCCGGCACGACACCTCGCTGACACGAGGGTCACGATGATTTACGAGGGCGCGAACGAAATCCTAGAGCAGAAGGTGGCACTCGGTTCTCTCGGCAAGGGCTTTGCAGCCTACTCGTAGAGCCCTGTATGAGGGGCACGCACACGTCTTGGCCCGACTACCTGATCACCCCTGAGTCATACAGCGACTTGATGGTGTCTTTACTATAGCCGAGCTCCTGTAGCACACTGGAAGTGTTCTCCCCGAGCGTGGGCGATGAAGTCTCAGCGCCCAGTCTCTCACCATTGACCCAAACGGGTGGTTGCAGAAATGGAATCTCCCCTAGTGTCTTGTGAACCAGCTTGGTCACGAGACCAGAGTCTCTTATCCAAGGATCTTGGAATACCTCCTCAATCTCGTTGACGGGACCAGCCGGTACGCCCGCACCCTCCAATAGTTCAATCCAGTATTCCCTTGGCTGCGTGGAGAACTTCTCCTGCAAGATTTCAACAAGTTTTCCCCTGTTCCTGATTCTGTCCGGGTTGGTGGAGAAGCTGGGGTCGCTTTCTAGAGCAGATTCGCCCAGCGCGTCACAGGTGCTTTTCCAGAGTTTGTCGTTCGCCGAAGCCATGACAAAGTACCGCCCGTCGCGGTCCCTGAACGCCTGATACGGGGCCATCGACGGATTTGCAGACCCCACTCGGGGTGGTTTCTTTCCCGTCAGTAGGAAACCGGTTGGGACATAGCACATCGAGAAGACCGCAGCATCAAACAGAGAGACTTCGATGTAACTTGGTCTGTCCCCCCCCAACAGAGTCGCGAGGACATAGATTCCAGACAGCATCCCTGTCATAACGTCGAAGAGCGCAAAGGACACCCTCACAGGCGGCCTCCCTTCTTCACCCGTAGTTGCCATTAGCCCGCTCATTGCCTGAATGATGAGGTCATATGCACCCCGAGATGAATAGTGGCTCTTCGGCCCGAATCCTTTGATGCTGCAGTACACGATTCGAGGATTGTACTTCATGAGTTCCTGGTAATTCACGCCGAGTCTTTCGGCGATACCGGGCCTGAAATTCTCAATCACCGCATCCGAATTCTCCACCAACTCGTGGACGATCCTCTGCCCGTCCTTGACTTTCAGGTCGATGCAGATACTCTTCAGTCCTCGGTTAGTAGAGATGAAGTAGGCACTCTCTCCCTTGATATGAGGACCCCAGGTCCTTGTCTCATCTCCAGCCGGCGGTTCGATCTTGATTACACGTGCGCCCAAGTTCGCGAGAAGCATCGAGGCGAACGGCCCGGCTAGGGAATGGCTTAGGTCGAGTATGCGCAAGCCATGTAATGGTTTCATTTCGTAGGAATCCTCCTGACAAGGAATTAAAGCGTTGCACATGCGGAAACAATTAATCCCCGGACCGTTTCCATTTCGTTAGCTGACAGGTCCCCGTTCAATGGCTACAACCTCGTAAATATTCGAGAAATCACCATACCACTTATGGTGCAGAAGGTCCTCAACCTGATAGGCGGCAAGTGGATGGCTTCCGAAAGCGGACAGACCTTCGGAAGAAACAGCCCTGCTGATGTCACGAAAGCCATAGGGGAGTTCCAGCTTTCCAACAAGGACGATGTCAAGAGAGCCGTAGAAGCCGCGGGGCAGGCCTTCTGGGGGTGGAGGAATACGCCCGGTCCCGAGAGGGGCAAGATACTCTATCGCGCTGCGGAATTAATCGAGAGAGACTTCGAAGATTTCGCGAAGACGATGACGATCGAGGAGGGGAAGACATTGACGGAAAGCAGGAGTGAAACGAGGCGAGGGATTAGCATACTAAGGTTCTTTGCCGGACAAGCGAGCAGACTGAACGGAAAGACCTACCGATCTGAGAATCAAAGGACCTTCATCTACACGGTCAGGGAGCCACTCGGCATAGTTGCTCTGATGACACCCTGGAATTTCCCTACCGCGATTCCTCTCTGGAAGATTGCTCCCGCTCTGGCCTCGGGTAATACAGTCGTCTTCAAGCCAGCTTCGCTGACCCCTCTAGATGCTTCGAAAATCGTCCAGGCTCTTGAACAAGCCGGTCTGCCTCCTGGAGTTCTCAATTTCATCACGGGGCCGGGCTCCACAATCGGCGAGGCCTTGGCCGTCAGTGATGACGTCGCGGCGATATCCTTCACCGGTTCTTACGAAGTCGGGCATGGGATTCATAGGGCGAGGGCGAACGCGAAGAAAATGGCAAGAATCCAGCTGGAGATGGGCGGCAAGAATCCGACCGTCGTCCTTCCTGATGCGAAACTTGACAGTGCAGTCGAAAACGTCACGAAGGCTGCCTTCGGCCTCACTGGCCAGGCCTGTACTGCGACCAGCAGGGTCATAGTGCACGAATCCATCAAGGAGACTTTCTTGGAGAAGCTTGTGACCAGGGTGAAGAACCTGAAGGTTGGGGACGGGCTCCAACCCGGAGTGGAGATGGGCCCGGCGGTAGACGAATCACAACTCGAAAAAGACCTCGAGTATGTCAGAAGAGGGAGGGAGGAAGGTGCACGCATCCTGACCGGGGGAAGACGGCCCGAGCAGCCGGAGATGGCGAATGGATATTTCATTGAACCCACAATCTTCGACAACGTTACGTCTGATATGAGAATCGCCCAGGAAGAAATCTTCGGTCCGGTGCTATCGGTCCTGACTGCGAAGAATCTTGAGGATGCAATCGAGGTTGCGAACAACACGGTTTTCGGCCTCAGCGCTGGTCTCTGTACGACCGACTTGACAAGTGCTCATGAATTCGCAGACAAGATCCAAGCAGGGATCATAACGATCAATCGAAGTACAGTGGGGGCAGAACCTCAGATACCCTTCGGAGGAGAAAAGAGATCGAGCACCGATACCTTCAGGGAGCAGGGAGAGGAAGCGATTGATTTCTACACCAGAATCAAGACAGTATACACTGTGTATTAACAGGATCCCTGACTGAGCCAGACCGTGTCTGGGCCAAGTTCCAAAGAGGAATTCTCAGACTTGATAATCAGATACCTGGTTAAATATCGAAAGGGCTCCCTAGTGGGTCACGTCCAACGGCAAACTGCCAGAAAACCTTTCCCGACCGCCGGCAACCCGAGAAATCGTGCTAAGTCAGGTTGAGGACAACCCATTCAACTCTAGAGTCTTCTTCGGAGACGAGCACGTCGGGAAGCTAGCTACGTCCATGAATCAACTTGGGCTCTTGCAACCGGTGAAGGTGCGGCGGAACGGGCCTGCCTACCAACTGGCATACGGACATCGACGGGTGAGGGCAGCCCGCCTGCTGGGCTGGACCACTATTCCCGCCGAAGTCGCCGAACTGTCAGACGAAGAGCTCTTCACGCTCTCCCTCGCCGAGAATATGGAGCGTGATAACCTCTCTGACTATGAGATTGGATTGTCCTTAAGTCGCCTGCACAAGAATTTCAACAAATCGTATGAGGAAATTGGTTTGCTAGTTGGGTACTCAAAGCAACATATCAGCAATCTGATTGCCATGACAAAGTTATTCGACGAGGAGGAACTTCGTAAAGATCCAACGCTACGGGATTCGCTTCGTCACGTATCAGAGCATCACGCGAGACTATTGGCTCGCATCGATGATCGTGATGGGAGGGCTAACGCACTCCGCCTGATTGTCACGGAGGGAATGTCAGTTAGGGACCTGCAGAGAACCATGCAAAAGCTTGGAGGATGGTTCGACGGAGAGGACCCGGAGCCGCCAGACCACGTTGCAACACCAGAGAGCAATCCGGAGGAGAGTGAAATTTCGCAGATACGAAGGTTGTTGTTATCGGAATACGAGTTGCCTCACACTGGCGACTTTCAACGCTTCTCCCATTTTCATAGTTTCAACGCTGATTTTTCCATAATACCCAGCTACCTACCTACACGGTTGTACGAAGGGAAAGACGCATACCTCGAAGAGAGAAACTGGTTCTACTCAATTGGTCCGAAAGTGAAGGCAAGAATCGAAGGGATGAAGGTCCGGTTCTTCGGCGACGTAGCGCTGGCGTTACTTACCGTCGATTACGACAAGGACGGGACATCGCACGCTGCCTTTGGAAGTGTGGTCTTCGTAAAGAGAAGGACCTGGCGGATCGTGCACGAACACTGGTCAAAAGTGAGTCGTTCAAGCCCCGTTCTCGATCGATAGAACCATCGGGTGTATGCCCGGGCATACAATCCTCATTCGTTCAGGGGCGAATACAGAACCTTGTCCTTCATCCACCCCCGATGACGCATGACATAATCTCCTGTCTCCGGCTAACGCGGATGGGCCTCGATCTAACGTCGCTAGTGCCTGACGCTCTCAGGTGTACTATCCGGCCCTGACCACACCTTCGTAAATCTCGAGGCCTCTCTGAATCAGCGTATCTTCTATGGTCAGAGGAGCCATGAACCTCAGGACATTGCCATAATGGCCGCAGGTGTGCATAAGCAGACCCTTCTCGAACATCACCTTACGGAACTTGACCGCGAGCGCCTTGGAGGGTTCCTTTCCCGACTTCGAATTAACAACTTCGTTACCTATCATGAACCCTACTCCACGAACCTCGCCGATATTATTGGACGAGTCCATTATGCGCTGGAATTCTTGCTTTGTCTTTGTACCCATCACCCGGACTCGTTCGAGAAGGTCATGATGCTTGATGTAGCTTATGCTGGCAGTCGCGGCCGCCATCGCAAGGGGGTTGCCTCTGTATGTGCCAAGATGGAAACCCTCGCTAAGGCTTTCGTCATACTCCTTTCTGTAGGCAACAAGCGAGAACGGGATACCCGCACCGACCGATTTCGACACGCACATGATGTCAGGAACAGTTCCGGTCTGCTCGCAGCCCCAGAACTTGCCCGTTCTGCCAAATCCAGTCTGCACTTCGTCTATGATCAGCGGGATGTGATAACGGGTTGCAATTTCTCTAAGGCCCGGCAAGAAATCGGGTGGGGGCACGATATACCCTCCCTCTCCTTGGACGGGTTCCACGAGGATTCCGGCCACGTCATCTAGGCCAGAGTGCTCGTCCTCTAGGAGATGCTCTAGATACCTTAGTACGACCTTACTCTCGTCGCCTTCCTTCTCCACCGGAAAGGGGAAACGGTAGCGATAAGGGTAAGGAAGTCTGAAAACCCCCTGTCTCGGGACACCAGAGTAGTCCAAGTAATGCTTGGACGACGTAAGGCTCACTATACCCTGGTGAATTCCATGATACGATCCCTCGAATGCAATTATTGTCCTGTGTCCGGTCACCCTTTTTGCGATGCTGATCGCGGCTTCGCAAGAGTCCCCCCCAGTCACCGTCGTGAGGACTTTCGCATTCCCTCGAAGGCCTGTCGGCAAGGTGGAGTGAATTGCCTCGAGGAAGGCAACCCTGGTCTCCGTAGGTACTTCGAGTGCATGCCATATCTTGGCCATCTGAGCCTTCACCGCCTCGGTCACTTCGTCATTCTGGTGACCAAGGTTCAGAACACATATTCCACTCACCCAGTCAATGTAAAGATTGCCATCAACGTCCCTGATCGTGGCGTTCTTCGCCGAGTCTATGGCAAAAGGGAAGGCTTTGCTATAGATGACCGCTTTCGTCTCCAGCGAAGCCTGTTTCGTAAGAAGTTCCTTGGATTTCGGACCGGGGGGCGTCGTCAGAATCAAAGGCGCAGTCTCGTATTCTTGCTTTTGCATGCCAGAACAGGAAGGAGTACTTCCTTTCATTAATACGGGTTTAGTCTCATCGCGATGGTTTTCCGTTTCTTAAGCGACATCGCATTGGTGACTCACCGTCAGTCAAAGCGGGAAGGAAGTCTCCGGCACGAGATTTGAAAGCGTGATCTTCGTCAGGGATAGGTGGTGGCGGATTGGGCATAAGCACTGGTCGAAGGGGACCCGTTCCAGAAACACCCTTACCAGATGGCACGAATAGCAGCATGCGCGGGGATACGGCGTCTCAGGCGATGGCTTCATTCACAGGCCGCCACCCACGCTGTCTGAGTAAACGCGCGAGAAGCGAAATGAGACGGTTCCCTCGCCATGCGTTTAAATAAAATCTGGCGACTTTTTGGACGGACTGAAACTAAATGGCTCTGCCTCAAACGAAAGAGATGCGGATTTTCAAGGACCCCTTGAAGACGAAGATGGAGAAATTCGAACTCAAGGGGCTGACCAAAGGCGTCTGCTACGACGCCGTAATCTGGGAAGAACCGGGGATAATGGATGCATGCATCTGGGAGCAGAAGGTAGGTTCAGAGCTGACTTGGGATATGACATACAACATATTCACTTACATCATTGAAGGCGATTTTCAGCTCACCGATAGGACGACGCACAAGACGTATTCCTGGGAGAAGGGGGACTTGGTCTTCGTTCCCGTGGGGTCCAGGCTCATCTTTCGGACGAAGGGAGGCGGAAAAATGCTCTACTTCAGCCATCCACCCTTCTCAAAGATGTTCGAGATCTTCTCTCTGAAGGGCACTGAGATAGAAGCCCTAAGATAGAGACCCTCCGGGCATGCACTGCCAGGCCAGTTCGGCCATTCGCGCATCCGTCAGAATCGCCGGACGTTAGCTGACTGTCCAGGTTCACCAATCAAGACTTGGCCGGCCCATTCCCTCCATCGATACGCAAGTTGTCAACATCCAATCTTGTCCGTCTTGGTGGCCACCCCGACGGCATGGGAGACTCGTTCTGGGGGCGAGCGTTTTTATACAAAATCAAGTCCTTTGCTGCCGGTAAATGGTGGAACAGACCGCAGGGACGAAGGTCTTCGCCCGCCGTTCTTCCGGTCTAGTACGAGTGATGTCCCCTTACTCTGCTTTTGCTTACAACGTCCTCAACATCGGGGTGATTTTCCCCTTCGTCTACCTCACGACCCTTGCGGCCTATCCGAACGCCAGTCTTACTCTTGGCATCCTGATTACAGGTGCTTTCACGGCGCTCTTGGCGGTGGTGTACGCTGGGCTCGCCTCCGCTATGCCCCGCACGGGAGGGGACTACATCTTCCAGAGCAGGACCATCGGGGGCTGGATTGGGTTTGCCATAGTTATGACTATGATCGGGACCTTTTTCTTCCAGTGGCAAGCCATCGGGGGGTGGCTCACATCGCTGCTAGGGCTATCGCCCATGTTCACCGGCCTCGGCCTGTCACTGAATAATACCTCTCTACTTAACCTGGGGACCTGGTTCTCCACCCCGACGGGCATCTGGATTGTTACGGCCGTCGCTTCCACCATCGCTATTGCCGTGTTGATCAAGAGCTTTGCTTGGTTCGTCAAGGCCCAATGGATAATGTGGTATGGGTTCCTGCTTAGCTGGGTGGTCATGGTCGTCATGTTCTTCGTGACACCGAACGCCACGTTCATCGGCAACTTCAACCATGCATCTGCCGTTCTGGCCAACGGGACGACTACCACTACAGGCAACTATTACCAGTCAATAATCAGCAAGGCCGTCGTCGGCGGGTTCATCCCTGCAGCCGGCTTCTCCCTTATCGGGACTTTCCTGGTCGCGCCTGTCGCCTTGACAAGCCTGGGATGGGTCGGATATGCCCAGGAACAGGCAGGGGAGATTCAAGGAGCCAACGTCCTCAAGAACCAGCTTTTCATCAATCTGGGAGGAGGACTCACCGCGACGGTCATGATGATGGTTCTTGCCTTCGCCCTTACCAACACGGTCGGTCAGGGGTGGCTATCTGCCGCATCGTACTATTCCGCGTCGAATTCTATGGCCGTTCTTCCTTGGTTCAGCACTCTCGCCGAGGTCTTGACCAACAATCCTGTTTTAATCGTCCTAATGATGATTGGCATCTTCCTGAACGCCATACAGGTGGTCTTCAACGTCGCCATAGGCTGGACTAGGGTGGCGGTCGCGATGTCCATCGACGGGGTCCTCCCGAAGTGGGTGAGCAGGGTCAGCGACAGGACGCACACCCCTGTCCTCGCCCAGGTGTTCTATCTGATAGTCGCTGGCTTCGGTATGGGTTACGTCTATAACTTCGTCCCAGGCTACACAGGGTACGCGCTCGCGGTGACGGCCGTAGCGACCGTGATGTACATCGGCACAGCGCTCGGTGGAGCTATCTTCCCCTGGGTCAAGAAACAGCTCTATGAGAGCTCCCCCATTGCCAAGTACAAGATAGCGAGCGTCCCTCTCATCACGATTTGCGGCGTAATAGCTGCGGGGTTCAGCGCCGTCATGCTGTACGACTACCTTGTGTATCCGTTCTTGGGCGTCAACAGTCTGATTTCCGAGGAGATCGTGACTTCAATATTCGTTGCCTGGGTCGCCTATTACTTCATTAGACGCTGGTATCTACGCAGAAGAGGCATCGACTTGGAACTGGCGTACAAAGAGATACCGCCAATCTAAGAAACAGAAATTCAAGTCATATATCAAACAATAGTAGCCTGACCTTCATCAGCCTGAGTAGTCGACGAGGATCTCGTATCGGTGTCAGCCGGACTGCGAAATTAGATTCACTATCTCTTTCGGAACGTTTGGCTCGTAGACCACCCGAACCACCCACCTGAACAGGTCCCTTTCCGTGACTATTCCCACCAAAATCTGGTTCTCGTCCAAGACAGGCAGGCGCCTGATTTTGTTCCTTAGCATGATCTCGAAGGCTTCCCACGACTCCGTGTTTGGCCCGATGCTGATCACTGGCTTCGAGCAGACGTCACCACATTTTCTGTCCAGATAGCTCGTCTCTCGCCCGATGTTCCGCATGATGTCCCTCTCTGTCATTATCCCGACAACCTTTGAATTGTCGACTACCACCAGAGACCCAATATCGTGCTTGTTCATATCGTCCAGGGCACTGTGAACGGACTTGGATTTTTCAATGGTCCGAACGGTCTTCGACATGATTTGTTTGATGCTTTCCTGCTCCCTTCCCTCTTGAGTCATCGTGAACCTATTTCGAAAATGTCCTAGCGTCGATATATAAACGAAATCCGCCAAGTATCGTTGCCGCCGATGGACAGACCTGTTCAGTCAGTTCAGCAACACACGGCCATTGTGCCCTCAACCGCCGATTCAACCCGATTGGTCTGCCCCTAACGCCACTTCTCTCGCGAGCCTGGCAGTAGACAAACGCTTTTTCGACAGACGGCATTCGTATGGACCTAGATGCACCGGAAATCGCCACATATTTCGAAATCGGGTTCGGAAGTCCAAACCCTTAAATGCGCAACTAGACGAATTGTAAATAATCGTAGGAAGGCCTGTGGCTTTTTGAGCGAAGCTTCTCATTTTGTCGAAATGAACGAGGACGAATTCGTGAAAGAAGCGACTCGTCTCGTTGCGACGGCCCAGTCACAAGGAATCTATCAGAGGATAATGGGCTCCCTCGCTGCGTACATACACTCCATGGACAAGCCAGAGATTATCTCGACTTTCAAGTCATTAGGTAGATTCGGAGAAGGCAAGCCCAATTTCACCGACCTGGACCTCATAGCATACTCGAAGCAAGGAAGACAAGTCGGGCAGATCTTCAAACAATTGGGCTTCAAGCCCGACGAAATGGTAAACGGCTTCTTTGGCGACAGGCGCCTCATCTTTTACAGTCCCACAGGAGCCTATCACGTCGATATATTTCTGAACAAACTCGAATTCAGTCACACCGTTGAGTTCGGAGAAAAGCCGGGGGCCGGACGGCTTGAACTAGACAGCCCGACGATAAGCCTGACCGATTTGGTCCTGGAGAAATTGCAGATTCACGAGATAAACCGCAAAGACCTGATTGACCTGATAATAGTGTTCTTGGGGCATCCTGTAAGCTCAGACGGGGCGAACGAAAGAGAAGCCGTCAACGGAGCTTACATCTCGAAAATCCTGGGCGATGATTGGGGCTTCTGGTATGATTCGGTCGCAAACCTCAACAAGGTGAAGTCATTCGCTATCGAGCTGATGAACGAGGGAAAACTGACGAACGAGCATTTGTCGACGGTCAATCGCGAGGTTGCTAGGCTAGTCGACGTGGTTAACTCCAGCCCGAAGACAAAGAAGTGGGAGGTGCGATCCAAGGTGGGCACAAAGAAACCTTGGTACCGGGAAGTCGAAGAAGTCGTCCGTTAGGGTCAGGTTAGCCCGAAGTAAATTGGTGGCTGAGGACCTTGTTCTTCTCCACGTTCACAATCACGCCCCGCAACAACCCAGCATTGTATTCCGATCCAGGGTTGATACAAAGGGTGCGTTTGATCTTGCTGTCATTCTTTGTCTCGTGAATGTGGCCACAAAGCATCAGAAGAGGCTGTGTCTTTTCGATGGCGGCCCTCACCGATGTGCTTCCCACTGGGATAAGCACCTGTTGGCCCCCTGAGGTCACGGGTCTCGGAGGATCAAAGCTGGCATCTAGCTTCGCTGCTGTGTCAAGGTTCGAATCATAGGGAGGAGGATGGATGTTAAAGATGCAGCTCGAGGGCTCCGCAATCTTACTCGTAAGCTGGTCGAGCTTTGAGGCCAGCTCTTCTTCATTACATTCCCTGGGGGTCTTCCAAGGGGTGGGGTTGCTCCACCCGAGGCTCGCCAGCTCGTGCTCATCGTCGATTCGAGCCACCTTGCCGTCCACGTTGACGAAGTAGTCGGTTGATACTACCTTGTCAATGTTCTCCTGCTTGTCATCGTTCCCCCCAGTCCAGTAACACTTTACTCCCAGGGGCGCAAGGTTTTCGGTTCCCAGAGCAGCCCAGCGGATTAATCTCTCCGACATCAATCTATCAAAAAAGGCCGAGACCTTCGCTTCATCGGCTAGGAGTTCCTCGTACTCGCTCTTCGAAATCCGCTGCGGATACTCGCCGGCGTTCATGAACTGGAGTTCGTACTTGGGAATGTCGCTCTCAGGGACTTGGCTGAGTTTTTGGCCATGGACTTCGAAAGAGTACTTCCCGCTATCGTCCATGATCAGGGGAACGAAGCTCTTGCCGAATACGTCTCCGCCCATTATGAGGGCGTCTACGTCGTAGAACTTGGCCACACTAATGAACTTTCTGAAGACGAGCTCCGAGCCATGAAGGTCGGTCGCAAAGAAGATTCGTCTATACTTTCTCTTGCCTTTGCCAGGGGCCAAGCTCAAGACTCCAATGTATCGCACCGATTAATCTTTCACTGTTTCCGCAAGATTCAAAGCACCAAAATATTCCAGCTTCTCAGGTTTCACGGGTTCCCCCTCAATCAACAATTGCTCGGTGGCAGTCATAGAGGAAAAATCGCTCTCGATTACATATAAGCGTATTTTCTCAGAGTGCAATGCCGCGCGATAGCACGGGGTGTCGCTCCCCTCCACCGTGGTCCCGTATGTTTTGCCTGTTACTTCGAGGCCTCTACGACACCGGTTCGCTCGATCTCCGAACGTCGCTCATGATGAAGGTGGTAGGGTTGTCTTGTATCAACGACGTCAGTATTCAAGGCGACGACGAATTTCCCCATACCCCTGAGCCGAGCCAAAGATCAAGACAGTCGATAGCCGACGCTGCGGGCAGCCGAAGTCCAAACGTTTAATCCAGCGTCCGCCATCCTCCAAAGGGTTGCCAAGAACCGAGACATGGGAGCTTCTGGGTCTGCTTCTCGCCTCAGGAGGGTCAGCCTTTGGGCTGATTTACGCCGCTCCTGACTTGGCAAGCCTGACCTTCGCCTTGAGAGCGCCAGTCAGTTTCTCCATCAGCGCTGACGCCGCCCTCGGGCTCGCGGGCCTGGCCCTGACCGCGCTGGGTTCGCTGGTGGCGATACTGGTGGGGCAACTCAAGCCTTCCGGGAATAACATCGGCGCGCTTCTCATCATATGGACCAATCTAATTGTCCTGGCGCTCGGAGACGCCCTTTTTTGCCTAGGATATCTTGCGGGCACCGACTTGCTCGTTGGATTGGTCTCGGCCGGTCTGACCACAGTGACCCTCATCATCATCTCGGGCAGACCCCGAATCGGCACGCCGTCGAGCTAACGTCAAGATATTTCTTCTGCGTGCCACTTTGGAAGGTTATCGCAATCGTGCCGTAGTCCACAAACAGATTCCAGATCTACAATCCTTAGACAGAAACGAAGCGACAAACTAACTCATGGAAGCATGAATTGGAAGAGCCTGAGCCTCCTGGACAGCAACTTCAGTCGCACATCATGCCTCTCCTCAACTAGGGCGATCCGGAGGACTACCACGTTATCTGGGAGTTTCGGAAGCTGTTCCATGCCAAGAGGCTGGAAATCATGGCGGAGTCCAGAAGCGTGAAAGACCGGAAAGGATCGTCACGGGACGGATAAGACTCGGCAATGGCTGTACGGTGACTCAAATCAGAACTTGTAAATAACCAGCCAAGGTTGCAGGTCCAATGGAGCTCTACGGCTCCACAGAGTCCGTCTGCCCGGTGGACGCGGAGAGCGGGGACTGGAGGAAGATAGAGGCGAAAATATGGATTGACCGCTCTGCAAACGAAGTCTGGATGACCAAGCACTGCGACCGCCACGGCGACTTCCAGGATCTCATCTCTACCGACGCTGCTGAGTATCTCAGGGCTGAGAGGTTTGCTCAGAATGGGCCAGGCGTCCAGAATCCGATTTCTTACACCGACGGCGAGTGCCCGACTCGCTGCGGCCTCTGCTTCGAGCACGAGTCGAAGACAGTCCTCGCTATAATCGATGTGACCAACAGGTGCAACATGAAGTGCCCCGTCTGCTTTGCCAACGCGGGGGCTGCCGGATATGTATACGAGCCTACCATCGAGCAGATCGACAGGATGCTCGAGACCGCAACGAGGGTAAATTTTCCCAAGGGAATCCACGCCCTCCAGCTTTCAGGGGGTGAACCTACAGTAAGGGCAGACCTCCCGGAAATCATCATGCTGGTCAAACATCACGGCATCAACCACATCGAAGTGAACACCAACGGGCTGAGGGTAGGAGACCCACAGACTGGAGCGGACTACCTCAAGACACTGATGGACGCCGGAGTATCCACCCTTTACCTTCAATTTGACGGGCTCACTCCAGACCCACGGCTGGTCGCCAGGGTTCCCGGCACTGATGGAAACGGCAGGTCCATGTCCGAGGCTGGCAGGAAGAAACTCGCCGAATACTACACGGAACGTCAGCTGAACGTGGCAAACAACGCCAGGAGGGCAGGTTTCGAGAGCCTAGTCCTCGTGGTCACCCTGCAGCGCGGTTTGAACGACGACCAGATGGGCGATATCCTGAGGTACGCCGGGCTGAACGCTGACGTCGTGAGATGTGTCAACTTCCAGCCTGTCTCGATGGCCGGGAGAATGGATCGGAACAAGATACGCGAGGTCAGAATAACCAACGCCGACGTAGTGAACGACATCGAAAAACAGACTGGTGGTCAAATTAAGGCTAACGACTTCTACCCGATCCCCGTAGAGGTGCCCCTGGCCAGTTATGTCGAGCTTGTAAGAGGTAAAACGAACCACTACGACAGGTTCTCAACTCACTCCCAGTGCGGGAGGGCGACACTTGTCTACGTCGACAAGAAGGGCGGCGAGGTGACCTTCGACCCGATTACTAGGCACATGAACGCTGACGGGCTCTACTCTTCACTGGACAGAGCGGCGAGGAGTGGACGGTTCGTCGGTACTCTGCTTGGGCTGTCGGGCGTCATCAGGCACACCGATTGGAGGATGAAGCGGGACATGATTGGTCCAATACTTCTTAGGGGGAATTACGAGGGAACGGGGGAGTTCATGAGAAAGGTCCTGATGATAGGAGACATGCACTTCATGGATGCCTACAACTTCGACTTCCAGAGAGTCCACAAGTGCGCCATACATTACCTGGTCCCTGACGAAAGATTCGGCGCCAGGGTCATTCCATTCTGCACCATGAACAACTTCCACAGGCCCCGCATAGAAAGGCAGTACGCTGTTCCGCTGGTCTCAGCGCATCCTGCCGGTCGTGTATAGCTCCAGATCGATCCCGACACCCCGTTGGAATTTCGTGGGTGCGACTGTTCCCCGGTGCAAGTGCCCTTGATCTATATGTCAATGTAGGGGCAAACGGGCAGCCAGGAATAGATCCCCAGACTCAGTCCCCTTGGATTTCAGAATTTTCGGAAGGACAACTTAAAGCAGGCAAGGAGGAAGGGGTTGGGTGATTTTCGGTCTTGGACGATGCCCTGACTGAACTCCTCTGGATCACCTTCGGCATAGCGGTCTTAGTCACGTCAGCCAAGATTCTCAAGTGGCAGAGCGAACTCCACGAGAGCGGATGGTGGACCGGGGTCGTCGTCGAGGGAAAGAAGCTCGACGTGAGAGTCGACCACAATCTGTGCATGGGTGCTTCGAGTTGTGTAGAGCTGGCGCCGGATGTATTCCATCTGGACTGGAGCAAAAAGAAATCGATCTTCGACCCTGCTCCGCTTGAGGCTTTGAGTGGCGCAGGGGCAGACCCAGAAAAACTCTACAAGGCTGCGCAGTCGTGCCCTTACCGGGCGATATTCCTCCGTGACGCCGTGACCGGCGAGCACGTCTTCCCATAGCAGCGGGTAGCCGCACCAACCTGCACCAACTCGGGACGTACAGATAGGCAGGATGATGTGTATCGTGTTCGGGCCGGCGATTCCACTATAGGTGCGGAGACTTCTATCGGGATTCGGGACAAACGATTAGTAGTAACTTGGCCCTCAACCCTTCGTGGGGGCCTCGCAGTTTCCCCCGTCTGGGATGAGTTCAGGTCAATCCGAAGACGTGGACGTGACAATCGTGGGAGCGGGAATAGTCGGCCTCACCATCGCGTACCGTCTATCGAAACTCAACAAGCGGGTCATGGTGATTGACAAGGAAACGGAACCCGGCAAAGGTGTCACCTCGGGGCAGGCGAACGTCGTCCACGTCATTCAGCTCCCCTTCGGTTCGCTGAAGAGCAAGCTCGCGAGGAAGGGGAATGCCATGTATGACGACCTCTGCAGGGAGCTCGGTGTCGAACTCAAGCGCGTCCCGTCCCTCCTCGTGGTCAGTGGATGGTTCAGGCTTCCAATCCTCTTCTTCGTCTACCTCTATCTCAAACTCGAGCTTCGGGGGCAGTTCAAGATCCAGTTGAAGGGGGGCGGAAGCCTGCGCGGAATCGAGCCACTCCTGGCGGCCGAAATCTCGGGAGGAATCGTCGTCAACGGGTACGGGACTGTCGATGTCCAAACATTGGTGTTCAAGCTGAAGGAAGCAGCCCAGGAGCGAGGCATCGTCTTCCGGTTCGGCCACGAACTCGTCTCCTGCAGGCGGGAGGGAGAGAGTACCCTTCTGAAGACAACGGGCGGAGACGTGAAAACGGTGTTTGTCGTGAACGCCGCCGGGCTTTATTCTGATGACATTGCCAGAATGCTGGGCAGGGACTTGGGGAAGCTCGAGCCCGGGCTGGGGGTGATGGCTGTCTATTCTGGCCTTGACCTGAAAGCGATAGTCGCACCGCTCCCCCTGAGCATCGGGTCGAGGACCAAAGGAGGCGCGATAATTCCCGCGACTGACGGCACGACTATCATCGGCCCGACATTAAGGGTGGCTCATTCCAAGGAGGAACGCGAGTACACAGAGGAAGACCTTGCGCTTCTAAAGTCCAAGTTCCGCCCCCTGTTAAAAGAAGAGGGAAAGTTAGTCAGAGTCTACACAGGAGTAAGGCCTTTGTCCCCGACACGGGACTTCATTATCGATTTCGACGGCTCCAAGAATGTGGTCAACCTCGTGGGCATCGAATCCCCGGGCCTCACAGCAGCTCCGGCGATCGCCGAATTGGTTGCTGGGGTGATAACGAGGGCCAGAAATTGAGCGGAAGGCTCTACGCCTGCGTCGACGTAGGTACCACCCGAATCAAACTCAGCATCTTTGACGAGAGCCTGCAGAGGAAGCACGCCGAAGCTCTCAACGTTCCAGTGAACGCGGACGGCCTTCAAGACTCCGAGGAGCTCTTCCGGGCGGTAAAGAGCCTTGTAGAGAGGGGAAGAAGCCTGGGCGCCAGGTCGTTTGGTCTAGCGACCTACAGAGCGTCCACCGTGGCCTGGGACAGGGAAGGGAAACCTCTCACGCCGATTGTGACATGGACTGACCGTGGCGCTGCGGCCACATACAGGCGGCTCTCGGCTCACCTGAAGCTGGTTGGCAGGATCCCGCCCTTCGACCTGATCATATCTCCCTACTCCCCTGTCCTAAGGTTTCTCAGGCTCAGAGAGTTGAACCCGTCTGTCGGAGAGGGAAACATGCAGTGGACCGTAGAATCCTATCTGACCTACAGACTCACTGGGAAGTTCGTCTCCGACGCCACCAGCGCATGTCTTAGCGGCATCGTGGACCCCAGGTCGATGAAGGAAATCGGGATAGTGAAGTCACTCTTCAACCTCAGAATGGAGACGCCGGAGCTGGTGGAGAACGCCCAGACCATCGGCTCCTACGACGGAATGGAGTTCAACGCCCTGATTGCAGACCAGCAGGCGGCGAGCGTCGCCGAGGGAGCCTACGAAGGAGACACCGGCAAGGTAACGAACGGGACAGGCACCTTTGTCGACATCCCAACGGTCGGCTTCGCCAGAAGAGGGGATTTGATACCATTGGTGCTCCTCAAACACAGGGGGAGGATTTGGTACGGGGTCGAGGGGTACCTCCCCACCACCGGGAAGGCAGTCGACATGTCGCTGAGATTGGGATTGCTGAAGGACTACTCCGAACTGGAGGTCGAGCCAACCGGTGAGGTCATCTTCATCCCCGCACTTAGCGGACTGCAGGTGCCTCACGCTGCTGGTGCGAAGGGAATCATAGCTGGTCTCACACTTCGGTCTGACAAGGCTGCTGTTGTATCAGGGCTGTTGAAATCGGTGGCCTTCCATGTCAGATTCGTCTTGGAGCAATCCGGAGAGCACCTGAAGATTCTCAGAGCGGACGGAGGCCTCTCCAGGTCCAACGCTCTTCTGAAGATGATTTCTGCGGTAACAGGAACCAGCGTAGAAAGAGACTCGGATGTGGAGGCGACATCTAGAGGTATCGCTATGCTTCAGCTGGCCGCCACAGGACAATCTTCCCTAGAGGACATTGCGAAGGCCAAGAGGGAAAGGGAGGCTTTTAGTGAGATGGGGAAGGCGGCCCTAGAGGAAGAGTACCAAAAATGGAAGAAAACAACAGCATTGCTGAGGAGCTCGAGGGGATCCTACCTGGGCGAGTAACCAGGGATGTAGGGCCCTACCTGAAGGACTGGTGGCCCCTGACATGGTTCAGTGACGAACCTCTAGGTAGCGCCGTAGCAGCGGTGAAGCCAACGAACGTCGATCAGGTCACGGCAGTGGTCAACTTCGCGTCAACCCATGGCGTACCTCTCTATGTCCACGGTGGAGGGAGCTCAGTGACAGGAGCTTCAATCCCTTCCAGGGGGATAGTCGTCGATATGCAAGGAATGAACCAGGTACTCGACCTTGACGGAACGAATCGGACTGTAACGGTCCAGGCGGGGGCCAAGCTCAAGCAGGTGGAGGCGAAGGTGGGAGAGAAGGGGTTCTCGCTCTTCCAGTTCCCCCAGTCACTGGAGCTTGTCACGGTCGGAGGCTACATCTCGACATTGGGGACGGGTCAATACAGCAGTCTGTACGGCGGGATTGAAGACTCGGTCCTCAGGCTAGAAGTTGTACTCCCCACGGGTGAAATCATCTGGACCCGCAAACGTGGGGCGCCACGCTCATCGGTGGGGCCCGACCTCAGCAGACTCTTCCTGGGGGCGGAAGGAACCCTGGGCATCATAACAGCAGCTGAGCTCAAGGTCCACAAACTCCCGAACCACGAGTGGAGAGCAGCCTACACCCTGCCAAACTTCGAGTCAGGGGTTGCGGCCGCCAAGCTGCTCATGGAGCTGGATGTGAAACCCGCAGTCTGCAGACTCTACAACGAAGTCGAGTCCGCCTTCCAGTTTCAAGGGGACAAACCGATTATGATTCTGATTTACCACGCAAGGTCGTCGAAGATACTCGAAGAAATCAAGGAGGAAGTATCAAGCCAGCTTCAAGGGAGCGCTGCTGTGGCCGACCCGGCCCTGGTCGATAACTGGATAGAGAGGAGGTTCAATTTCAGAGACGACATCGAGACAGTGAAGAAGATGGGGTACACCTTGGAGACGATAGAGGTCGCGGCAAAGTGGAGCAGAGTTGTGGAGATGTACGCGGACATAATGATCAGCCTGTCGAATGTTAAGGGTGTCGCGGGCGTGGGGGTACACCTCTCTCACATCTATGACCAGGGCGCCTGCCTCTACCTCACCATCCTTTTCGAGCCCAACACGGATGTCTACTGGACCATTTGGGAAACGATGGCCAAGATAACGAGCACTCACGACGCCACGATCTCCCACCACCACGGCGTCGGCATCCTCAAGCGGGCCTACGCCCGAGACGAGGTCCCTATGGGGCTCCTCAAGAAGCTCAAGCAAGCCCTGGACCCGAACGGGACCCTCAGCCCCGACAGGTTACCTTAGACCAATCCTATCTGGCAAGGCATAGGCTGGGCAAACGCCGTGCCACCTCGGCTCTGACTTGAAGAACACTGGAGTCCACGCCCAGTTTAGTCCCGCCGGCTGCTACTCATGCACATACCCTTCTCTAACTTCGTGCAGGGCTTTCTTTCCCAGCCCGGGAACACCACCGAAATGTTGTCCGGCTAGGTAAATCTTGGCGCTCTCCTCCAGGACCTCAATTCGCGAAGCCGCCTCATGGAGGTCGCTCCCCAAGGAGAAGAACCCATGATTCTGAATCCCCACTACATCGCACAACTTCAGCGCGTCCCTGACCGCCTTCGCGCCTGCCTCGCCGGGAGGAGCGAAGCCCACAACCTCGAGTCTCCTGATCATAACCGCATGCTCCGGAGTCATGACGGGAATCGATACTCCGGCGGTAATGAGTGCGACCGCGGTCGGCGGGTGCCCGTGGACTACAGCCTTCACGTCTCTCCTCAGCCTGTATGCCTCTAAGTGGGTCGCGAGCTCGCTCGAGGGCCTTCCCTTGTCGAAGACCTTCCCCTGCAGGCTTACTCTGACGAGGTCTCCTTCGGCCACTCCTCCCTTGAAGTACTTGGACGGCGTGATCAGTATCTGGTTCCCTGAAGGGAGGAGGACACTCGCGTTGCCGCCGACCCCCGATACAAGCCCTCTCTCGTACAGTCTCCTGATCGTTTGGGCGAGATCCCTTTCGTGTTTCGCAAGGTCTCTCTTCATATTAGCTCCTCCAAGGCTTCCATGTACGTCTTGAAATCGTTCTCGCTATATAGAACGAACGTCACTTCCGCTGGCACTCCTTTGCTCTCGACGAAGGCCTTGACAGCCCTCATGGCTACCCTGCTCGCTTCACGAACCGGGTACCCAAATGCCCCCGTGCTTATCGAGGGAAAGGCCACGCTCCTCACCCCGTTCTTCGCCGCAATCCCGAGAGAGTTGGAATAGCATTCAGCGAGGGCCTCGGGCTCGCCCTTCCGTCCCCCAGACCAGACAGGACCCACCGTGTGGATGACGTGCCCGGCCTTCAGGGAACCCCCAGAGGTAATCACCGCCTTCCCAGCCGGCAGCCCGCCTGGCCACTCTTTCTGACGAATCCGCTTGCACTCTTCGAGTACGGTCGGCCCTCCCCGCCTGTGTATCGCACCGTCGACGCCCCCACCACCCATCAGACTGGGATTAGCGGCGTTCACTAGCGCGTCTGCGTCCTGGTCAGTTATGTCTCCCCGAACGAGCCTGACCTTCGTTCGCCCCCACGTGGCCGACATCTATCCACCCCCCACTGCCCACCATCTAATCAAATTGAACCGGGCCCTCTCGGCCTCGCCTTCCATTCTGCTTAACTATAGTGGTTGCACGTGGAGGCGCCGAACACCTTGCGCCCCGCCCGCGACGAACTGTTCGACTGGATTCTCAGCCTAGGGCCCGCTTCAAAATACAACTTCACTGCCAGCGGCCTGTCAGAACCTGACCTGCGGGCCATGGGCGTCGATACATCCTTCGAGAAGTTCGCGGCTGAGAAGGACGAGCATGAAGGAATATTCGCGGATGAGGTGGCCCGGCTCTACGGGGTCGAGCCCGAGAACGTTGTGCTCACGAACGGAGGGTCCGAGGCGATTTTCCTAGCGTACGCCGTCCTTGGCGAGGGCGGGAAAGCGAGAGTTCCACTTCCCAACTACCCTCCGATGTTCACAGTGCCAAGGTCTCTTGGAATGAAGGTGGAGAGGCAGCTGAATGCGAAGACGTCGACAACCGATTCGATGTTCGGCCTGACCGATCCCAACAATCCTACAGGAAGAACGTTGGACGAGGGCGCGATGGAAACGCTTGTCGATTCTGCGAAGAAGTCTGGGGCTGCCATCTACGTCAACGAAACATACCACGAGTTCACATTCCCAGGTAGCCCCCGAACCCTCTTCGGGAAGGTCAGCAACGTCGTCACCAGCAACACGATGACGAAGTTCTTCGGACTGGGGCGGCTCAGGGTGGGGTGGATGCTGGCTGACAAAAGGAAGGCACGCCAGCTACTTTACGCGAAGTGGGGTGTCAGCGGCCACGATTCGTCCTACTCCCTCTGGTTATCCACTCAAGTGCTCAGAAAGAGGCCGAAGTTCGTCGAACGAGCCCGCAAAGTCTGCTCACAGAATGTGAAGCTCGTTCGCAAGTTCTTGGAGGAGACAAGAGGGGTTTCGGCAGAGCTCGGAGCGGCGCCTTTCTGCCTGGTCCACTACAAGGAGAGAACTGGCTCCGTCGCTTTCGCCAGTGAGGTTCTGGACAAGACGGGTGTCCTAATCGCGCCGGGCGAGTTCTTTGGCGCCCCTGGGGCGTTCAGATTGTGCTTCACTACCGACGAGGATACCCTAGAGCGCGGGCTGGCAGCGCTCACGGAATTCTTCAACGAGCGGTTATCTTAAAGGGGGCCGGCCCCGAACCACTCCGTCATGTCGGTGAAACCGCTCCCTGATTCCGTCAAGACCCTCATAGAGGGTAGGACTTTCGCAAATTTCGCCACGCTCATGCCTGACGGGTCTCCCCACGTAACTCAGACATGGGTCGACCATGAGGGAGACCTGGTCGTGATAAACACCTTCGAAGGGAGCCAGAAGCACAAGAACGCAGCCAGGGATCCCAGAGTCGCTCTGACTATCATTGACCCTAAGAACGAGTTTCACATGGCGGTTATTCGTGGGCGAGTGAAGGAGATTACCCTCGAGGGGGCGGAGGAACACATAGACAGGATGTCGATGAAATACCTTGGCCAGCCGAAGTACCAGAAGATGGTTCCTGCCAGGCGCATCCTGATCAAAATCGAACCGACCCGGGTGATTCCGCCTTGGACAAACACCCGCCCTAGAGGAAACCAAAGAGAGTAAGGGCTAACCTCAGTCGGTATTTCCCAAGTCATATGGGGGTCCCGCCTGTCGTCTGGGGCGTGTAGCGGTTATCTTAAAACAGGCGCCTCCTTCATCTCAATCATGTCTGTAAAGGCCGCAGGTAAAGTCAAGCCGCAGAAGGTCGAGAGGGCGGTCAAGACGGAGATCGAGTGGCTACTCGACAGGCACGACGGTGCCCCCAACTTCGAGATGCGCAGATTCACAATCAAGCCTGGGGGGAGTATCCCGGAGCACTTACATCCTGACATCGAGCACGAGCAATACGTCCTAAGAGGGAAGTACAGGGTGGGCCTTGGGAAAAAGATCTACGAGGTGAAAGCGGGAGACACGATTTACATCCCTCCAGGAACTCGCCACTGGTACGAAAACAACGGAAAAGAGAGTGCCGAGTTCTTGTGCATCATACCAAAGGTCAAGAAATACGATTCGATTTACGTGGAAGCAGAGGGCAGAAAGTAGGAGCGGCCAGTGCCGCTATCTCTGCCGCATCCACCACCCCTTCCCCCCATACTGCACCACGTATGACAGAAAGGCTACGGCGCAGAGCAGGCTGCAAACCGTGAATAGAGCAGAGAAACCATATTCCATCGAAAAGTACCCGCCCAGGAACCCGCCCGCTGCGCTACCCAGGCCGACCAGCGCTCCGTAGAACCCTGCCCGTCCCATTTTCGCTGTCTCCAGGTAGGCGAATGTGCTCGAGACATCGAAGAGAGACCATAGGACTTCCAGCACAGCGAGGACTAGGGCGGCTGCCGCCAGACCAGGGGACGCCCCGATTGCAGCTAGGAGCAGCAGGGGGAGGACCATCATCCTTGAGAAGGAAGAGAGCAGTAGGTTCGACACAGCGTTCTTGAGCACACGTCCGACCAAGAGGTATCCCAGCGCTCCCGCGAGGGAGCCTGCGAAGAAGACGAAGAACACCGCCTGGGATGGGTAGAACCGGAGGAAGTAGGCCGGCAGGGGCGAATAGAAGGCTGACCCGGCGAGGGAGAAGCAGAGTATGCCGACCAGGAGGAACTTCGTTGACCTGTTCAGCACGCTCCTGATGTCGCCGCGCGGCGCGCCCATGGGCGACAGCCTAGGGTAGCCTGCATAATCCGACAGAGCCATCATCGTCCCCAGGGAACGCTCCAGTGAGACGAGCCTCCTCTGTATCATGATACCGGGCTCTTGGGCGAGTACGCTTAGGGCCCCGGCTGACGCGAAGCAGAGCAGGCCGCACATGAGGAACAGCTCACCGAAGCCGAGGCTCACAACCACGGCTGTACCGAGCCCCATCCCAGCGGTCTGCCCCATGGCCGTCAGGAACGACATGTTCGCCAGGCCCTTCTGCCACCCGTCTCGATTTTCAGACTCGACCGTGAGCAACTGTCTAGCAGGGAGGGTCGCTGCATAGAACACCGACTCCAGCGATACGATGACGAGCAACTCGGAGACGTTCGACGCCATGGGGATGGATGCCATGCACGCTCCAAACCCGATGAACCCGAATACGAGGAACGGCTTGCATCTACCCGTCGAGTCAACAAGTCTCCCCCAAAGTACCTGGGAGGGTATCAGGGCCAGCGCGGCCACCCCCGTCACGAGCCCGATATCGATGAGACTCCCATGAAGGACTTGGATGAGATAAAATAGGACGAGTATGTTTGTGAGTCCGTTGGCTACGGACTGGGGTACGAGTCCGAGCTTCCAAGTGGTAGTGCCGGAAAAAGCCATCCACCGTTTAGCGAGTGCGGAGCTCAATAGAGACAGAATCTAAAACAATTGCCCGTCGGGTAAAGACGGGTTACGACCCGTTTCACGTCTTAACTGAACCGCGTCGGGATTTCACCCCTTCTGTCAAGTCACCTCAAGCTGGCCCGCCATAGAGCAACGAAAGAGGCAACAGGGAAATCCTCCGCTCTTCCTCGACAACAAGGTGTGCGCCATTAGGCGCTTCGCTTAATTCCGGGCCCACAGGGGTTCGAAATCCATGCAGAAGATTAATGTCGTCTCGTTCGGAGTTGGCGTGATAGGGAGCCTCACTGCAAAATTCATCCTGGAGGCGAAGAAGAAGCAACTGGACCTTGTCGGGGCCTATGACATCGACCCTAAGAAGGTGGGCAAAGATCTGGGAGCCGTAATCGGGCTAGACCACGAAACAGGGATCAAGGTCTCTGGCGACCTCGACAGGGTGCTGGACAACGACGTCGACGTTGCAATCCACACGACCTCTAGCTACCTCAAGGGTGCATCTCCGCAGATCGAATCCATAGTCAACCACGGCGTAGACGTAGTCTCGTCCTGCGAGGAACTCTCCTACCCGTACGTTGTCGATAAGCAACTCTCTGAGAAGCTGGACCTGCTGGCGAAGAAGCACGGCGCGACTGTCCTTGGGACGGGAATCAATCCTGGCTTCCTCATGGACGCCCTGCCCATCGCGCTCACCGCTCCCTGTGAGAGCATCAGAAGAATCAGGATTAGCCGGAGGATGAACGCCGCCACCAGGCGCGTACCGTTCCAGAAGAAGGTGGGTGCAGGGTTGACGAAGGGAGAGTTCCGGTCCGCAATCAAGAATCATCAGATATCGGGCCACGTGGGCCTTGAGCAGTCCGTCTCCATGCTCGCGGACGCCATCGGGTGGAAGCTCGACAAGGTTGAGATAGGCAGTGTGGAGCCTGTCATGGCGGAGAAGGCAACCAGCGAAGGCTACGTCAGTATCCCTGCCGGAAGAGTGGCGGGGGTGAAGCAAACGGCCAGGGGCTTGACCGGGGGAGAGCCTCTGATTGAACTGAACTTCGCTGCCTACGTCGGTTCCGAAGAGGAATACGACCAGGTCGAGATAGACGGGACTCCGCCAGTTAACTGCAGGATAAGCCCATGCGTTCATGGGGACCACGGCACCGTGGCAATGCTTGTCAATATGGTCCCGAAGGTGGTGAGCGCCCAACCAGGGCTCCTAACTATGAAGGACATACAGCTGCCGTCAGCATTCCTCTAGCGACAATTCGTCTGAACTTGGGCTTCTCCCTTACCCTGTGAGGGGCCGGGAACGTTTTAGGAGAAAGTGTAAACTGTGAACCGCTGATGGCCTAGGTCGATGGTAGCGCCAGTTGAGGTTCTTGGGCTGACCGCTGGGTTCCTGGTCTCACTCGGACTCGTTCCGCAGATCCTGCGGATTTGGAGACTCAAAGACGCTAAGGAGATCAGCCTGCCCTTCAATTTGCTGTCCCTCGGTGGTACAGCGCTCTGGCTGACGTACGGTCTCGTGCAGGGCTTGCTTTCGGTTATAATATGGAACGGAGTGAACTGCATTCTGTACTTGATTTTCCTGTCGGTAAAATTGAGGTATGGAATGGGTCGCGGGAGTCTTTCGCACTCCTCGGAATCGAATACTAAATCATAACGGTGGATTACCATTCTACCCGAAAGTGAGAAGAGGACACCTTGCGAGGTTCAGTGGCCAAGTAGGCTGCACCGGACATGATCGCTCCTAGGACGGTCTTGAGGCCCTAGTGTCGCGCCTGGTGCAGCGCTTACTTACTTAGCCCCAAGAGGTACTGCTTCACCCTGGCGGCCACTAACACGTCGGCGGAGTTCCCTCCCTTCTCGTAGGCTTCCAGAGCTCTGTTGCAGAGGGGTAGAGCTTGCTTTGCCTTCGACTTGTTGTCCGCATTAGACGCGAGGATGATTCTTACAGCTTCGATGTACCAGTTGCCTGCCTCCTGATGGTCCTCCAACCTGTGGTTGCATTCGCCAAGCCACTTGCAGTATTCGACCCTGGTCTGCGGGGGTTTTGACTCATCCTTCACCTCAAATTCTAGGGACGTGATGGCCCTCCCATACTCCCCGTCGTGAATCATTACTACTATCTCCTGCAGGCTCATACGCATTCATCGGCTGCGTCCGGAGCATAAGTGGCAGTGTTTCCGATACATGACTTTCGGCTCAACAACCAGTCTTGGAGGGATTGTGACCAGGTGAAGCGTTTCCCCGCGTCCCTGCGTTGATAGAGGGACGGACGATTCTCAACATTAGGAATTGAAACAGGGTTTTTCCCCTAACGATGTGCAGACCGAGAATGTGATGCATTTCATCGCCAAGAAAGGCACCATCCCCAGGCTCATCAGGAACCTCCAGCGTCAGGGGTTCACGGTGGTTGGGCCGTCTCTCTCCGAGGGGGTTGTCCGCCTCATGGAGCTGAGGGGGGCTGAGGACCTCGCCTCAGGCGTCTCGGACGTCCAAGGGCCAGGCAGCTATGTCATAGGCGAGGAGAGCACATTTGTCTTCGCTTCGTTGAACGGCCCTGACTCTCCGAAGAGCTACCTTCATCCGGCCGAAGTAGAGCTTTCGAAGCTTGTCGACAGGAGCAGTACGGTCGAACTTGTCACCGCCTTCCATTCAGACAAGAAGTATGCTTTCTTCGGCATCCGGCCTTGTGACCTCAGGGGAATCAATGTCATGGACCGGACGATGCTAATTCCCGGCTTCGAGGATCCTGTCTACTCGAACCTTAGGGACGACTCCATCTCCATCGTGGTCAACTGCACCAGGGCAGGCGAGAATTGCTTCTGCGCCTCCATGGGGACGGGACCTGCTGCGGAGTCAGGCTTCGATGTCGCAATCACAGAACTCCCCGAGAAGCTGCTGCTCGATATCCCCGAGAGGAGCATGGACCTGTTTCAGGGGATCGAGCTCGAGGACGCATCGGAGGAGGAACTCCGCAAAGGCGAGGAGATGGTCCGCCACGCCAGGGAACAGATGGTGAGAAGGATCTCAGACAAGGATCCGGCGAAGTGCATGTACGATGCGTTGGACTCGCCTGTATGGAAGAAGGTCGCGGAAAGGTGCTTGGCATGCGGGAACTGCACCATGGTATGCCCCACCTGCTTCTGCAACACGATCGTTGACAGGACGTATCTGAAGGATGGTAGTGTGTCCAGAATCCGCGTCTGGGACTCCTGCCTCTCAAAGGACTTCGTCTATTCTGCAGGAGGGAACCCGAGGCTACAGAGGACGGCCAGATACAGGCAGTTTGTAATGCACAAGTTCGCCTACTGGCCGGACGAGTTCGGAGCGTACGGCTGCGTCGGGTGCGGCAGGTGCATCACTTGGTGCCCCGTTGGCATAGACATCACAGATACGGTCAACTGCGTCCTGAAGGACCGGCAGGATGCACCCAAGAAGATGGAGGCGCACCAGATTGTCTAGGCAAGCTCTCCACACCTTCGTACGGGGGACAGTTCGGGGAGTCAGGAGAGAGACGCCCGACACCTTCACCCTCCTCCTCGATATGGGAGGTCGTCTGACCCCATCTGATTTCATGCCTGGCCAGTTTAACATGCTCTATGTCTTCGGCGTGGGGGAGGTTCCCATCTCTGTCGCCTCCTCCCGGGGAGAGGAGTTGCTGATGCACACCATCAGATCCGCGGGGACGGTAACCAACATCCTCGCAAGGCTGAGAGTTGGGGATAACATAGGCGTCAGGGGGCCCTTCGGCAGAGGGTGGCCCCTCGCCGATGCAGAAGGGAAACAGTTGCTTGTTATTGCCGGGGGCCTGGGCCTGCCGCCGCTGCGCCCCGTGATTCAGGAAGCGATTGCGAAGCCTGACCACTTTGCCGAGGTGAAGGTACTGTACGGGGCTAGGACTCCAGCCGACCTCATCTATACACATGAGTATTCTGGGTGGCACGCAGCGGTCGGATGCGACCTTCTCCTCACGGTCGACAGAGGGACCGGGGATTGGAAGGGCAACGTGGGAGTCGTAACGACTCTCTTCCCAAAGACGGGAATCGACCCCGGGCGTGCAATCGCATTCATCTGTGGCCCCGAGCTCATGCTCAAGTTCTCGATTCTGGAACTCCTGAAAATGGGGGTGCCCCCCGACAGAATCTTCATCTCGCTGGAACGAAACATGAGTTGCGCACTCGGCACGTGCGGCCACTGCCAGCTGGGGCCCCTGTTCATCTGCAGAGATGGCCCAGTTTTCAGCTATGCCAAAGTTAGGGGTCTCTTCCCAAGAGAGGGGATCTGATGGCCAAGCCGAGGCTGGGCGTGTTCAAGTTCTCATCCTGCGACGGTTGCCAGCTCTCGATACTGGATGCCGAGGACGAGCTTCTCGAAATCCTCGACAGGGTCAAGCTGGCGGACTTCCTGGAGGCCAGTAGCACCTCTGAGGGAGCTCCCTACGACATCGCCCTGGTGGAGGGGTCCATCTCAACCGAGGAAGAGGTCGAGAGGATTGTCCGGATCAGAAAGGAATCCAAGATGCTCGTGGCCCTGGGTGCCTGCGCGACATCGGGTGGCCTGCAGGCCCTGAGGAACTGGAGCAGCCTTGGCCTGTTCGAGTCGGCGGTCTATCCTGAGCCGAAGGTCGCGAGGTCCCTGGAGAAGGCGCTCCCCATAGGCGATTTCGTGGGAGTGGACTTCGAGCTGAGGGGGTGCCCGGTAAGCAAGGCGCAGCTACTGCAGTTCTTCGCCGCAACCCTACGGGGCACTAAGCCCCGGCTCCCTGCGAGCGCCGTCTGTTTCGAGTGCAAGAGAGCAGGAAATCCCTGTCTGGTGGTGGCCGGCGGGACCCCCTGTCTCGGTCCGGTCACTGCGTCAGGGTGCGGTGCGCTCTGTCCCTCCCGCGGAAGAGGGTGCTACGGGTGCTTCGGGCCCTCGGACGACACGAATCTCGATTCCTACGCTTCATGGCTGTCAGCCCACAAGATTGACCGCTCGACCATAGGGCTGCTCCTCAAGGGCGCTAATTCTCAGTCGCCCGAATTCAGGAGATGGATAGAGAAGAATGACTAGGCGCATCGTAGTGGACACAGGTCCCATGGCAAGGGTGGAGGGCGAAGGCTCGCTGTCAATTGTGGAAACAGGCAATGGTGTGCCTGAGGTCAGACTGAACATCTTCGAGCCTCCACGGTTCTTCGAGGCGCTACTGAGGGGCAGGCGGGCGGAAGAGGTTCCCGACATCGTCTCGAGGATCTGCGGCATCTGCCCCGTTGCCTACCAGATCACCTCACTGAACGCCCTTGAGGGGCTTTTCGGAGTGATGGTCGACGAGCAGGTGAGGAGGCTCAGGAGGATTCTATACTATGGTGAGTGGATCGAAAGCCACGCCCTCCACATCTTCATGCTCGCCGCACCCGACTTCATGCAAGTCCCAGACGCCGTAGCGATGGCTGAAAGAGACCCAGGACTTGTCAAGGGGGCGCTCACGCTCAAGAGACTAGGCAACAACCTCGTGTCGGCCATCGGAGGGAGGGAAATCCATCCAGTGTCGCTGAAGATAGGCGGATTCTACAAAGCGCCTTCGAAGGAGGCCCTGACATCCCTATTGCCTGAGTTGGACAGGCTCAGGGGCTCTGTCCAAAGGATGGTCGCTTTCGTCTCCTCTCTAGAAAGGCCGTCTCTGGAGAGGGAAACCACCCTGGTCTGTCTCCACGACCCCGAACACTACGCCATCGACCGGGGGGAGATAGTCTCCAACCAAGGGGACCGGCTGGTGCCATCCGCCTTCGAAGAGAACTTCGAGGAATACGAGGTCGAATACTCGAACGCACTGCATTCACGCACCAAAAGAGGGGATTCCTACATGGTGGGTCCACTTGCTAGGTTTAGCCTGAACTACGACCAGCTCAACCCTGCCGCCAGGGCCATGGCCAGAGAGGCCGGGCTCAGGCCCCCGATTAAAGATCCGTTCCAGAGCATACTCGTCAGAGCCCTGGAGATCGTGCACGCACTGGAAGAGACTGCGATGGAGGTTAAGGAGTACGAGGAGCCTACTCGTCCCAGCGTCCCCTTCAAGGCGAAGGCTGGTACATGCTACGGCGCAAGCGAAGCACCCAGAGGCATACTCTACCACAGCTACACGGTCAACGGCAGGGGCCAGGTTGAGAGTGCCAAGATTGTCCCGCCAACCTCCCAGAATCTGGCACGAATGGAGGACGACCTTAGGATTCTGGCCCCTCGCATAATGAAATCAGGTGCCGATGAAGCAAGGAGGCTCAGCGAGATGGCAATCCGCAACTACGATCCATGCATATCCTGTGCAACCCACTTCCTGAGGCTGGACATCCGAAGGACGTGACCGAGCCTCCTGTTCACCTCTGTGCGCACTCTTCCACCTCGTCCCTTGCTTTTTCCAGAGCCCGCGGAAGGGCTCTTTTGATCTCCGCTGACAGGCCGTTTCCGGGGGTGCAGTCTGCTGGCTCAACGCCCACCACGACGGTAGGAGGCACGCGCATCCCGCTTTTTCTTGCAAGAGTGAGTAGGTCGTAGAGACGCTGTTCATGTGATAGGGGAACGCGTAGGGAGAGGGACCGGTGTCCGCTCACAATAAACCTCACCACGCTCCCAGGAGGTCTACCTGATCTAACAGCGTCTACGATGACTAGCCTCGAAGCTCTCTTCGCATAATCGAGGACTGCGATATCCATGGTCTGACGCTCAAGGACAAGTACTCCCCGTCCCAGGTGAAGCTCCCTCAGGGACCTCGCCATCTCGATACCGAACCCATCGTCCCCCATGAGGGGGTTTCCTATGCCGACGACGACGCATTCCTTTTTCCGCGCCCCCCCTGATTTGCCACCTCGCCCACGAAGGCGGCTTTTTTCTTTGGCAGAGCCAACGGACATGGGCTGCAATCCTTCAGCCATAAGCCGGGTACCTGAGCTTCAGGAGCCGACTCATCTCAGACGCGAGCCTGGCGTCCACCTCTCTCTGCTTGTCAGAAAGGCATACGCTTCCGGGACCGGTCAATACTAGGGGACCTTCAGCGTAGCTTCCACCCTTCTCAGGTACGACGGGCTCGGATCGTAGCACGGAGAGAAGATGCCTCCGTATGGGACCGCTCGTGGTCTCTCCCCCCCCTCCCATCAACTGCAGGGCGAGTTCGGGGGGGAGGCTCCTGTAGCCGTAGGGAAAAGAACCCTCAGGCCTCCTGCGAAGTGACTCGGCCGGCGAGCCAATCACTATGGGGATGGGCTTGTACAGCGAATCTATCTTCAGCATCCAGGCGCCATCGGGCCCCGCTACAGTGGCATCAAAAAATCCTGAGTTCGGGGACGGGGAAACGGTGAAGCTCCATCCCTTTGGGTCCCTGACGTAGCTTTCCAGCATCCGTCGCTTGAGCTCGCTCCCCTCGAGGATCTCCATGTTCAATCGCGCCTCGCCCCTTAGTCGTATAAACGCGTTAAACCGTCTGTACGCCCATGCCCGTGTTCACCAAGCGCCTCGGACTGCGCACGGAGGCGGAAAATGACATCGTCGACATAACGGGGGAGGTGCAGCAGGCCGTCGAAGAGAGCGGACTCGATACCGGGGTGGCTACAGTCTTCGTTCCCGGCTCCACCGCGGCCATCACCACTATCGAGTTCGAGCCAGGGCTCACCCAGGACTTTCCAAGGATGCTAGAGAGGGTCGCGCCCAAGAACATCGGCTACGAGCACCAGAAGGCTTGGCACGACGACAACGGGAGGTCCCACGTCAAAGCTTCGCTAGTGGGTCCGAGCCTTTCCGTCCCTTTCGAAGGAGGCTTTCTCACCCTGGGAACCTGGCAGCAGATTGTCTTCGTGGAACTCGACATCAGGCCGAGGCGGCGCGAGGTCGTTGTCCACGTAATGGGGGAGGCCGGAACGGAGTCGAAATCTTAGCCCAGAAGGAATCGGGGGTCAGGTAGAACAGGACACTCTAGGTTCAGCAGCCTGTCGTCGGAGCAGCTCCGTTTACCACAAACCTAATGATGTACCGCAGGTTCATGGCTCGTATGGACACTTACGAGGCCATTGTCACGAAGTTGGACGTCCGCGAGTTCGCCGACAAGCATGTCGACGCCAAGACAAAGACGAAGATACTCCAGGCCGCCAGATTCACAGGCTCATCGATGAACTCTCAGCACTGGCGATTTATCCTTGTCCAGGACGAGAGGAACCTAGCCACCCTGGCCCAGGATAGCACAACGGGGGGATGGGTGAAAGACGCTGACTTCGCCATCATCATCAACATCGACCCCAGGGTTCCCGGCTCGAGCGTCGACGGCGGGAGGGTCCTCCAAGACATGGAATTAGCAGCTTGGAACTTTGGAGTGGTCTCCCGCCTCTTTACGGGGTTCAAGGAGCCAGAGATCAGGCGAGACTTCGGAATCCCGCAGGAATTGAAGCCTGCGGCGGCTTTGGGATTCGGCTACCCGATCAAGGCAATCAAGGGGAAGAAGAACAGGAAGCCCCTTGAAGAGCTAGTTTCGTTAGAGAGGTACGGGAACCCCTACCACGCGGCGGAGTGAAACCGATCAGGGGTTCGAGACAACGGGTGGCGGAGCGGTGCTCGCCCTCGTGGCTGCTGCTTCCTGGGACGCCAGCCGAGCTTCAAGCTCCCTGACCCTCTTCCCCAGCTCATCCATCGACCGTCCCAGCTCTGCCACCATAGCAAGAAGTCTTTCCTCCTGAGTCTCCTTCGTCGACTGGACCCTGAAGGTCTTCGGAAGCCTCCCCTCCTTCATCATCAGCAGAATCATCTCGTACAGCCTCTGTTCGGCTAGGACCCTGTCCTCGTCGGCCGTCTGGACGGTGCCCGAGTACGCCCCGAGTAGTTTCTCCAAGTCAGAGTAGCGCTTGTCCTTGTACACCACCCTGTATTGGTACCCGGTCCCGACCGCGTTCCCATAGGACCAGACATCGGCCCTCTGAATCCTCTCGAACTGGGGCCCGTCCATCAAGTACTCGATATCACGCCAGTTGACCGGGTTTTTCTCTGCAAGGTTGGGCTTGACGGACCCGTTGTAGTACGAGACCACAAACTCCTCAACCAGCCTGTGCCGCATCCCTTCGCTGAAGCTCATTCCACCCTCTTCTGTCAACTCTACTCACCATCTGTCCCCTGTGTCAGCAGGCATTTTAGAAAACGAATCAACGTTTCTTAATCACACTGTCATCATTGCGTCTTGCAGGCCGGACTCGATGGCACTCGACCGTGCGTCTGAGGATCGTCTTCGGCGTCTCTTCACGCGGGCTGCAGCCCAAGGAACAAGACATAAGGCGCGCACTTCTTCGCTCGTCCGGCCGTGAGCGGTCGGCTAGCCAGACTGCAGCAGTTCCTGTTCCTCCCGAGAAGCGCCTGGATACTGACCTCGACTTCTGCCATCTGGTCCATCGGTTCCGCCATGGCGAACCCTTACCAGTCCGTATATTTCGCGTCCCTTGGGGCCGCACCTTTCCAGATCGGGCTCCTCGTCGCCTATGGCACGGGAGTGACAGCCTTGTCCCTCCTTGTGGGCGGATACATCGCAGACGTGTGGGGAAGGCGAAGAGTAGTCGTGATCTTCAGCTGGGTTTCCGTCTCCAGCGCCTTCGTCTACTGCGTCATCGGCTCACCCGTCCTGATCCTCATGCCCCTGACCCTGGCTTCGGTCGCCAGCTTCTACACTCCCGCATTCAACTCAATTATGATGGACGCCATCGAGCCTGAAGATAGGATACGCGGCTTCGCTGTCTTCAGCGCCATCAACACCATTCCTTCCATTTTCGCTCCGACCATCGGCGGGGTACTGATCAATCACTTCGGGACGAACCCGGGGTTGAGGTTCTGCTACCTTAGTAGCGGCCTTTTCGGAATACTCGGCGTGGGGCTCCGATCCATCAAGCTGAGTGAGACCTACGTCGTCAGGAGCCCTACGGTGCGCAAGTCATTCGCCGCCCACCTAAGGGATTCGTTCGTCGACGGCATCGGGGCCATTCGACAGTCTGGGAACGTGGTAAAGAGGCTGCTCGTCTACGTAACACTGGCGGGCATGGGGACTGGGTTCACGTCCCCCTACGTCTCCATCTATGTCGTGAACTACCTCGGGATCAACGCACTGAGCTACAGCGTAGTGGTGGACTTGGCTGGTGCTGCCACCGTCTTCCTCCTCTTGACAGTTGTCTTCCTCATCCGCAGGCTCGGGTCGAAGAGGAGCATCCTCCTGGCGTCCGTCGCTGCGCCTCTCAGCAACGTGATGTTCACCCAAGCCAAGACCATGGACGAGCTCTTCGAGTGGGGCGTGACGGGCGCCGTGTCAACCGCCCTGCAGTCCCCTTCGCTTTCGACCATCCAGGCCGAGGCAATCGAGCAGCGCAATCGAGGGAAGGTCCTTGCAATGTTTAGCATCCTCCCTACTCTTGTCGCACTCCCGTCTCAGGTGTTCGCAGGTTACCTTTACAGCGCGATTTCCCCGCTCGTTCCGTTCGTAGCGTCACTGGTCCCGTTCGGGCTTGCCGCCCTGGTGCTCTATACTATCCGTTAGTACGGCGGGGTAATAGGAGAAGACATACTAGGCCGCCCACAGGACCGCGGGCAGGAGAGCCAAGAGAGTTGAAGATTACCTACACACCCTACCAGGAGCTTATCATCCACGAAATCATCGAGCAATCGGATCCGAGCGTTTTCTTCGAGGACATTGTAAGACTGGCGCTGAGCGGGGCGCACCAGGTGCAGCCGAGTATCAACTGGATAGACGGCATAGCCTTCTTCATCGCCCCGATGCAGCCCACGGAGGAAGTTGTCCGTGAGAACCTATCCGGGAAGGTTCACTACGCCAGTGTCTTGTTCACGAGGACGGGCTACCAGCCGCAGATGGCGGTAAGAATCGGAAACCAGGACTTTACGGTCAGGCTCCGGAAGGCCGGGGACAACCCCACCCTAGTAGAACTCACGGCATTCCTGAAAAACTTCGGGCGTCGCTAGTCCCCGCCTCTCCCGAACAGCTCCTTTTACACGATTAAATTAGGCGCCAGTTCTGGGAGGCCGCGAAAAGCCATGTCCAAGCTGGGAGACGCTAAAACCCTGGGTGGCATCGGCGCAATCCTTCTCTTGATACCCGGCATAAGTATCGTCGGGTACATACTGATTCTCATCGCCACCAAGTACGTCTCGGATGAACTGGGCGACAAATCAATCTTCGACAACATGCTGTATGCCGTCATCGCGGGGATAGTGGGCGTCGCAGCGGCGGCGTTCATAATTTTCACCGGGGCGGCGTTCAGCGCAATCACCTTCACAGGCTCAGCGATAGCCGGCGTGATTGTGGGCCTCGCAGTTGCCTGGATCGCCCTAATCATATCTTCGATTTTCATAAGGCGCGCCTACAACACAATGGCGACGAAGCTCAATGTGGGAACCTTCAGGACAGCGGGCACCCTCTACTTCGTCGGAGCCATCCTGACCATCATCCTGGTCGGGCTCATCGTCCTGCTTGTTGCAGCCATCCTGCAGATTATCGCATTCTTCGGCATCCCTGACTCAGTGCCTGGCATGCAGGCCCCTCCGATGGGGGGAATGGCCCCTCAGCCCATGGGCTCGACGGCTGCGCAGGCGGGGACAAAGTTCTGTCCCAACTGCGGCACTCAACTGGCCGCGACGGCCACATACTGCACCAAGTGCGGTGCAAGACTGTAGTCTGAACGCCCCACCTCACTTTTTTTGTTTCGACCAGTGCACTCTAGGATAGGAGCTACGTTTTCCAGACGAATCGCATGGAGATGAAGTAGCTGACGGGGTAGGCAGCTATGGCTCCGATGATGTTACCGACAGCAGGAGACAGCGATATCCATGCCAGGAGTGCCAGTTGGACCGCGATGGTTATGGCACTCCCGAGGGCATAGACCCCTTCGAATTTCCCCAGCCTGACGAGGGTGTCTTTCCGCCCCCTCTCACGCCGGCCCACACCTCTCACCGTCGTCCTCTCGTTCACGAAGAAGCCCACCACTACACCAACAACAGACGCAGAGATGTCCAACGACAGGAGCGCGGGCGAGGAAGCGAAATTGCTTGGGATGTCTGCTTTCCCATAAATGGCGTACAACCCCACAACAAGTATCACCTCTAGAACAAGGAAGCCGATGATTCCGGCAACACCGAACTGAGCCAGCCGGAAGAAATGGTATTTTCTCCCAAGCTGCCTGACCCTCTCCATCGCGTATCAGTCACCTCCAAGCCGCTCTTCAGGTCGAGGGTATTCCATCCGCCAGAGGTTGGGAGCCATGACGGGAAAAGATTCACTTTCGGCCATCCCTCTCTACCTTCGAGTCCCTTAGGACCGGCCGCTATTATCTACTCAGGTCCCTGCAGCGCCTCCATGATGTCTGAGCTAATTTCACCGCAGCCATCGTTCGCCGGGCTCAGCGGCGGGAGGTTAACAGTCCGAGAGGTCAGGTGCAATACGCTGCTTCATGCGCTCGCGTACCGGGACTCGACAGGATACACTGCAAACTTGTACAAGGGCTGCACCCATGGTTGCGTCTACTGCTACGCCCCTTCCCTGACGCACGACGAGAGGAAATGGGGGACATACGTCGACGTAAAGGTGAACGCTCCCCAGGTTCTGGAGAAGGAACTCAAGGGTTTAAGGAAGGACGAGGTGTTCCTTTCAAGCGCGTCCGACCCATATCAGCCGGTGGAGGCGAGGTATGGAATAACCCGCCGCTGCCTAGAGGTGCTCCGGAGGCACAGGTACCCTGTCTCAATCCTGACAAGGTCGCCCCTCGTTCTCAGGGATCTCGACTTGCTCAAGACGTTCGAGTGGGTGAGGGTCGGAATGTCCATCACCACCGTCCCGGTCAGGCGATTCGAACCGGGCGTCCCTCCCCTCCAACGGAGGATTGATACCCTAAGGAAACTTTCGAAGGCGGGGATTTTGACCTGGGTCTCATTGGCCCCCGTGATTCCCGGAATCGTACTAATCGACTTGGACGAGCTCTTCGAAGAGCTGAGCAACGCCTGCGTATCATCGGTGTCCTTCGGCGTCCTCAGGTTTGCAGGTTACGAAGAATCCAGGTCGATGTTCGAGGCGACGGCGGGAATGGGAACGAACGAAGCGCTTTCGGGGCAGCAGCAGATCATAGCTAAGCTGTCAAAGTTGGTCAGGCACTATTCTATGGTCCCGAGGGACGAGATGCCGGAGTGGAGGGCGGACACCCAAAGCCCTTCGTCCCTCGACAACTTCCGGTAGCGACGTCTTTGAAGCAGCGCCGTTCGCAAGGTCGGGCCAGATTAATTAGGAACATGCCCGGCCAGAGGCGCCATGGCCCTTGACCTTCCGGCCGGAAAAATTGCCAGACCAATAATCGAAATCGACGAGCAAGCCACGGTGGTCGACGCTTCCAAGAAGATGGCGAAGAACGACAGGGGGAGCATAGTCGTCACAAAGAAGGGGGCGACTGTCGGTTTTCTCACCGAAAGGGATATTTTGAGAAAGGTCGTCGCGAAGTCTCTTTCTCCGCGTGGCGTCAAGGTGAAGGATGTGATGTCGAAGGCTCCTGTCACCGTCGACAAGGGAAGGCCGCTGCGAGAGGCAATCGACTTGATGAACAGGAAAGGCATCAGGAGGATGCTCGTGACTGACAAGGGGACGATAGTCGGGGTGTTTACGCTCAGGGACATCGTCCAGTACATGAGAATCTGCGTGCAGTGCGGCAAGGAGATTAAATCCATCCTCGAGACCAACACCCCGGACCTCTTCATCGAATGCCAGTGCGGTTCAAGGTATCACAAGTCCTGCGCGGAGACTGTGGTGAACTGCGTGACCTGCGGCAAGACGCTGGTGTCCAACGTGGTCTACCCTGAGCCCTCCGAGACCTTCGCAGGATAGGCTCAGTCACCGACAAATAATTGCGCTCGGCGCACAAGTCGAATGAACACCGGGTATGCAGTTGCGGTGCTCGGGTTGCTAGGTGCCATACTTGGAGCCGGGATGTACGCGGCTCAATGGCACAAAACAGTGGGCCTGGGCGGTATCGGCCTAGGGATACTGCTCCTCATTGTGGGCGTTTGGATGACTCGAAGCGAACAACCCAAGGCCATGCCTCTGGACGCGCAACCTCCCAAACCATAGAAGAATTCGTAATTCTGCTGTCACGAACCCGTACCCGTTAGGCTCAAGGTGTATAGCTCTCAGTCCTCGGTCGATTCTTGAGAGTGCTTTCAAATGATGACCGAGGTGCGCCTCCACGGAAGGGGTGGCCAGGGCGTTGTGTCCGCCGCCCAACTGATAGCAGACGCCGCGGTCCTTGAAGGGAAGTACGTCCAGGCCTTTCCCGAATTCGGCGCCGAGAGGTCCGGAGCCCCCATCGCTGCCTACGCGCGGCTCAGCGATGGTCCCATCGAGATTCACTCCTTCATCCGTAACCCGGATGTCGTGATTGTAGTTGACAGGTCCATGGCTTTCTTCAAGAGCACGACCCAGGGCCTTGCCAAGGACGGTTGGTTCATCTGTAACTACGACGGTTCCCCAGATGAGCTGCGCTCCAAGCTCGGGCTTGATCCATCCGTGAAGGTCATTGCCCTCGACGCCACAGGTATAGCAATGAAATGCCTAGGAAGGGACTACCCCAACACGCCGATGCTGGGTGCGCTCCTCAAGGCAACTGGAATCGTCGGCACCGAGTCCCTCGAGAAGGCCCTCGGCGACCGGTTCAAGGGGAAGGTGTTGGCAGGGAACCAGGAGGCCCTCAGGCTAGGATTCCAAGGAAGGAGCGCGGCATGAGCTGGAAGCAGCTCGAAGAGGGTGGTGTTGTGAAGGGAGGAACTTCGGCATCCTACATCGTCTCAGGATGGAGGGTCAAGAGACCGGTCATCAACGAAGCGAAATGCACCAACTGTCTGATCTGCTGGATCTATTGCCCCGAGCCGGCGATCGTCAGGCACCAAGGGGGCAAAGTTACCATTGACTACGACCACTGCAAAGGGTGCGGCATCTGCGAGACAGAGTGCCCGCCCAAGGCGATAACAATGGTGAGGGAGCCATGACGCTGACCCAGGCCCTCCGCGTCTCCGCGCTACAGGGGGACGAGGCTGTGGCAGAAGCCGTGCGTCAGTGCGACGTCGACGTCGTGGCAGCCTACCCCATCACCCCTCAGACAATTATAGTGGAGAAGCTTGCCGAGTACGTCGCCGACGGCAGGTTCACGGGGGAGTTCGTCCCCGTCGAGTCTGAACACAGCGCACTTTCGGCCTGCGTCGGAGCCGCGGCTACAGGAGCACGCGTTTTCACAGCGACATCCAGCCAGGGGCTAGCCTACATGCACGAAATGCTCTACAATGCTTCAGGTATGAGGCTCCCCATAGTAATGGCGGTGGCAAACAGGGCCCTCAGCGCGCCCCTCGTCCTCAACGCCGACCATGGAGACATGATGGGCTCCAGGGACTCGGGGTGGATACAGTTCTACGCGGAGAACGTAGAGGAGATTTACGACAGGACGATCCAGCTATTCAAGCTCTCCGAGGACCCGAGGGTGATGTTGCCATCTGCAATCAATTTTGAAGGCTTCATCCTCTCCCACGACAAGGAGAGAGTGAGCCTCCTAGAGGACGAACCCATCCGGAGATTCCTGGGAAGGCCGAGGCCGAAGCACAAGATCGACCCCGACGCTCCGCTCACCTTCGGCGCCATCGCCACGCCGGACACCTACTATGAGTTCAGGATGCAGCAGACGGAGGCGATGAAGAATGCCCTCCATGTCTTCGATGAGGTGGAGATGGAGTTCGAGGGATTCAGTGGGAGGAGGTACGGTGCCGTCGACGCCTACAACACCGACGGAGCCGATGTGATCATGGTCATCAACGGCAGCGCCGCCGGGACGATGAGGGCGGCCGCCCGGGCGCTAAATGCATCGGGAGAGAAGGTGGGGGTTCTCGCCATAAAACTATACAGGCCGTTTCCAATGGAGCAGGTGGTCTCCCATCTTGCAGAGGCCAAGGCAGTCGTCGTCATGGACAGGAGCCTCAGTCCGGGCGCGCCGTCAGGGCCAATATCCGAGGACGTGAAGTCCGCGATGCAATTGGCGGGTATAACCAAGCCAGTCTTGAGTGTGGTCTATGGCATTGGCGGAAGGGACCTCTCCACCGACGATGGGAAGAACATCTTCGGCATGGCGAAAGAAGGGAGCACTTTCGGAGCCTCCACGGTGATGTACGGGGTGAAGGCCTAGATGTTCGAGCCAATCAAGGGGTTGAAGGAGCTCCCGACTGAAGAACCTCTCTCCCCCGGCCACCGTCTCTGTCCAGGATGCGGCGCTTCCATCGTCGTCAGAGAAGTGCTTCTTGCCGCCCCAAAGGACACCATCGTCGCGGAAGCGACAGGGTGCCTCGAGGTGTCAACAGCGCTCTACCCCTACTCCGCCTGGAACAGGCCCTGGATTCATTCGGCATTCGAGAATGCTGCCTCCGTGGCGTCAGGAATCGAATCAGGTTTCAAGGCACTGGCACGGCGCGGCGAGGCCAAGGAGCATCCAATCATAGTCTTCGGGGGGGACGGGGGGACCTATGACATAGGCTTGCAGGCCCTCTCGGGAGCTATCGAGAGGGGGCACAGGTTCCTCTACGTCTGCTACGACAACGAGGCCTACATGAACACAGGAATCCAGAGGTCAGGAGGGACACCCCTCGGCGCCTGGACCACGACGACTCAGGTAGGCCCGGCAAGGGCGGGGAAGCAGGAAACCAAGAAGGACTTGGTGTCCATTGTGGTCGCCCACCACGTCCCCTACGCCGCCACAGCGTCCATCTCCCATTGGCGCGACCTGATGACGAAGGTTAGGAAAGCCCTCTCAAAGAATGGCCCCACCTTCCTTCACGTGATTGCTCCCTGCACCAGGGGGTGGAGGTTCGACTCCGAGAAGACGATAAGGATGGCAAGGCTGGCCGTAGAGACCAGACTGTTCCCGCTTTACGAGGTGGATGACGGGGTCTACAAGATCACCTTTCCGGTCTCGAGCCCCAAGCCAGTCGAAGAATACCTGCAGCTTCAGGGGCGCTTCGCACACCTCTTCCAGCCACAGAACGCTGCCGAGCTGGAGGCCATCAAGAAAGGGGTTGACCAGAACTACAAACGCCTGGAGAACCTCTCCCAATTCACAAGCAAGATGATTACTCAGCCGACATCGTAGCTCTCCGTTTTACTCGCAAATGCTCGCAGCTGCACGGTTCCGTTTAAGACGCTGACGGCCGGCACAAGCTTTCATGTCGAAACAGAAACTCCAGGAGCACAGACCCACTGCTGCAGAACTGCTCGAGAAGGCAAAGAAGCCCTCTCTCCTGTCTCCTCCCCTGCACAAGTTCTACGGGGGGAAGCTCCAGGTCATGCCGAAGTGCTCCATCACAAGCTATCAGGACTTCGCCATTTGGTACACCCCAGGCGTCGCTGCCGCCTGTAAAGAAATCCAGGCCAAACCAGAAATGTCCTTCGAGCTCACCAACAGGTGGAACTTCGTCGCCATAGTCACTGATGGCACCAGGGTCCTCGGGCTCGGAAATATCGGTCCTGAGGCGGGCCTCCCTGTCATGGAGGGGAAGAGCATCCTGTTCAAGTACCTCGGAGGGGTAGATGCATTCCCAATCTGTCTTAAGACGAGGGACCCCGAGGAAATCATCCGCACCCTAGAGATGATTCAGCCCAGCTTCGGGGGCATCAACCTGGAGGACATCGAGAAGCCGAAGTGCTTCCACATCCTCGAGGAAGCCCGGAAGAGGCTGAATATCCCGGTCTGGCATGATGACCAGCAGGGCACCGCAACGGTGATACTCGCCGGCCTCGTCAACGCCTTCAAGCTGGTGGGGAAGGACCCCAAGGACAGCCTCATCACCCTGGTGGGAGCCGGTGCATCCAACACTAGGACTGCCTATGTCCTGATGAAGTGGGGGATCAAGCCGGGAAACATCTTGATGGTGGACACCAAGGGCCTGATCTACCCAGGCAGAGAAGACATCAAGGAGGAAGACGACCGCTGGAAGTACGAGCTCTCACGAATCACCAACGCAGAAGGGCGGAGAGGCGACATGGCCGACTCCTTCAAGGGCGTCGACGCTGTCGTGGCAGCCGCGAAACCCGGGCCAGACGTCATTAAGAAGGAGTGGATCAGTACCATGGCCAAGGATCCAATTCTCTTTGCCTGCGCGAACCCGGTCCCAGAAATCTGGCCCTGGGAAGCAGAGGAAGCCGGAGCGAAAATAGTGGCGACAGGCAGGAGCGACTTCCCCAACCAGGTCAACAACAGTCTTGGCTTCCCGGGCATCTTCAGGGGAGTGCTGGACGTTAGGGCCACAACTGTCACAGACGACATGTGTGTGGCTGCGGCCAACGAACTGGCAAAGTTCGCCGAGGACAGGGGAATCAACGAGAAAGACATCACCCCGAGGATGGACGAGTGGGAGGTGTACCCGAGGGTGGCCGTTGCCTGTGCCCTGAAGTCAATTGATCAGGGTGTGGCGAGGATCAAGCCTAGCAAGCAGGAGCTCTACGATAAGGCGGTATACATGATCAAGTGCGCCAGGGAGAGTACGGAGCTCCTCATGAAGGCGAACGAAATCAAGCACAGGCCATCGGAGAGGACCCTCCTGAGGGGAGAGAGGGCGAAGTTCCCGGTACACATGCACGGAGGGGGTTGAGCGGCGTACTACAGCCGCAAGACCTCCCTCAACCCAATTTTTGCGCGGCCTTGAATCTCGACCGGCCTATCGTAAGGGGTTCACTTTAGCGCCCTGCGTCTCATGAACGCCGGCCCGTACCTCTCGGCCACAATGCTCAGCAGCTCGTCTGGGTGCTCTTTCGTCAGGTGTTCGAGAAAATCACGGGCCACTTTTGCGCCGGTAGACGGGCCAGCTTCGAAAGCCCTGTCGGCGAGGTCCATACACGTTTGACACTCTAGTATCGTTTGCACCTTAGCCATCTTCGTAAAGGTGTGTAGCTGTTTCTCGAAGAGGTCATGCACCTTCTTCAATCTCTCCTCAGGGTCGAGGGTCCTCAGCAAGTCGAGTCTTTCGCTCCGGGTGAAGAACGGGGAGTAGGCGCAGAGGTCGGAAAGCTTCCCCGGCGAGTCTACGTTCTTAAGGAAAGACACGATTTCCTGGGGGATGCCCGGGACAATTTCGACGAACTCGTCTATCTGATCGAATACGGCCTTCATCAGCTCTGCGCTTCCGGAGTGAACGTCGCGTACCTCCTCCGCCCTTGAGAAGCGCACCCGCACGTATGGATCCTCCGCCAGGATCCCGCTGATT
>Ga0187782_10000062_pt1 | contig 57776 bp, 47 predicted proteins | sample 0715_SJ02_MP15_2_FD_132454 | JGI IMG/M metagenome (GOLD analysis project Ga0187782, IMG submission 132454) | Tropical peat soil microbial communities from peatlands in Department of Meta, Colombia - 0715_SJ02_MP15_20_MG | ecosystem: Environmental > Terrestrial > Soil > Wetlands > Peat | place... | reverse complement strand
CCCGGACTTGAACCGGGATTGCAGGTTTAGGAAACCTGTGCTTTATCCATTTAAGCAACGGCCCCGTTAGAGCAATTTTATCACGAGTAGCGCGGAAGGTTCGGGGAGCGGCTGGTCGGGCGCTCGAAGTGAGCGTTGAGATCCCTCGGGCCGCAAAAGGCATGACGCTCAGGCTGGCAGTTGCTGGCAACGGCCAGCTTCCGTTCCGCACTAGATCGCCTGCATCTCCAGAGAAATACAGTGTGATATTATCCACGCACGCACACTGAGGGGCGCCCGCCTACGCCTTGCCTAGGGGAGGCCAGCAATGAGTAGCAAGCTAAAGTGGATCGGTATCGCCGTACTGGTCCTTATTTTGATTTTGTTTGTCCTGCCTTTCCTGATCCCGGTGAACAAGTTCCGGCCGACCATCGAACAGAAAGCTTCGGAAGCGCTGGGGAGAAAGGTATCGGTCGGCGATTTGAGCCTGTCGATCCTGCGCGGATCGTTGGGGATCTCCGATCTTTCGATCAGCGACGACCCGAAGTTCAATACCGGTCCCTTCCTGACGGCGAAAGAGGTCCGGGTGGGTGTGGAACTGATGCCGCTCATTTTTTCACAGCAATTGAATGTGACCGAGATTTCGATTGTGAACCCGCAGGTGGTGATGCTGAAGGACCCCAGCGGGAAGTGGAACTTCTCGTCCATCGGTGGCAGCTCCACCAGCTCGGCCCCTGCGCAGAACAAGCCTGCAGCGAGCAGCGGAGGGAGCAGCTCGGCCCAGTCCCTATCCATCCAGAAGCTTTCGCTCGAGGATGGACAGATTACGCTCGGAAACACAAATTCGAAAAAGCGCAGCGTCTACACCAAAGTCAATCTGACGGCCACTGACGTCGCTACCACCAGTAATTTCCCGGTGCAATTCTCCATGGACCTGCCGGGCGGCGGAACCATGAAGATTGACGGCAAGGTCGGCCCGGTCGATCAGGCGAACGCTGCGTTCACGCCGCAAAATGTGAAGTTGGCCGTCAGCAACTTGAATCTGGCGACGACAGGATTTCTCGATCCGAACCTGGGGCTTGCGGGACTTGTAGACATGGATGCGAACCTGGTGAGCCAGGGTGGAAAGATGTCGACGAAGGGGCAGTTGAAGCTTTCGAAAGCTGTTCTTGTGGCGGGCGGAAGTCCCTCGGGTGTTCCTGCGGTGATTGACTTCGATACTGTTTACGACATGGCCGCTGGCAGCGGCGTGCTGAATCCTTCTTCTCTGAAGATAGGCAATGCCAAAACCAATCTGAGCGGCACCTACAAATCCGAAGGCGACGAGTTCGCAGTGGATATGAAGGTCGAAGGTCAAGGATTGCCGGCGACAGACCTGGAGACGTTCTTGCCAGCCCTGGGAGTCAACTTGCCGTCGGGCTCCCGGTTGACGGCGGGGACGTTAAGCGCGAACCTGCACGTGACCGGGCCAACGGACAAACTGGTGACGGACGGAACGATCGGTCTCTTCAACGGGAAGCTTTCTGGATTTGATCTCGGCCAGAAGATGTCCGGCGTGGCCGCCTTGGCAGGGATCAAGACGGGCAAGGATCTGGACATTGAGAAATTCACGAGCAACGTGCATATGGCTCCGACAGGGCTGCGCACGGACAACATGAATTTGGTGGTTCCGTCGTTAGGGACCGTAGTGGGCGGCGGAACGATCGATTCGAAGAACAACATGGATTTCAAACTGGTGGCGACGGTGAACTCGTCGGTAGTCAACGCGGCAGCGGGTTCCGTGGCCGGAGGCGTGGGAGGCATCGCAGGCCAGGTTCTTGGAGGCGGCGGCACCAATTGCAAGAACGGCGGCGTCAAGGTGCCCTTGCAGGTTCACGGCACGACGTCCAATCCACAGTTCGTGCCTGATGTAGGTGGTGCCGCGGCGGGTTTACTAAAGGCAGAGCTTTCCTGCACAGGCGGAGCCGGCGGTGCGCAAGGATTGGCCACCGGACTGGCGGGAGCGGCAGGGAGTGGAAATACTTCGGACGTAGTCAACCAGTTGGGCGGGTTGTTAGGGAAGAAGAAAAAGCCCTAAGAAGTTCTGGGTGGACCGTTTACAGTTCACAGTTTCGGAGAAGAATTAAGAACGCCAATCCGGAGATTCATCCGCCAAACCCCCACGATGAGGCAGAAGAGGCGTTTCCGGCTAGGCACACGCTGAAGCCTGTGCCACAGGTGGCCGAAGGCAAAGATAGGCGCAACTTTATCCCCAGCACATCCGTATTCTAGTTGTGACGCCATGCGACGCCCCTTACTCTTGTTGCGCCTGCTCGCATTTACCCTCCTCGCGCCTTGCTGGTGTGGCGCGCAGGAAGCTTCCAAAATTATCGACCAGTATGTCAAGGCCGAGGGTGGGGGGAAGGCGCTAGCCAAGGTTCGAACGCTGCTGATCGACGGAACCATTCAGACTACAGGCGACGAGACGCCAGGAACCTACAGTTTCCGGGTGAAACTGCCGAACCGCTATTACCGCGAAGTGCGAAACGGCGGGAAGACGCAGATCGAAGCCTATAACGGCAAGTCCGCATGGCACCAGGTGGACTCCGGGCAGATCGCGACATTGCTCGGGCCGCAGGCGCTGCAAATGGAGGCCGCGGCAGAGTATTACAACACAAGGTTCTTGGGCTTGGCGAAGCAGAAGATTGGGACGGCCTATAAGGGCACGGCGACGATGCACGGGCACGAAACGTATCAGGTGGAGTTGACCTATCCCACCGGTATTCAATGGGAAGTCTTCTTTGATCAGCAGACACATTTGATTGTGGCGGAGAAGACAACTGTGGCTGACGTGCCGCGGGAGATCTACTACGACGACTACAGGGCCGCGACCGGGGTGAAGGTGCCCTACAAGATGGAGATTCATCGTGGGGCGGAAGTTCTGGCGGTCAATGTGACGCGAGCGGAAGCGAACGAAACAGTAGGCGAGCGTGTGTTCGATTTTCCCATTCAATCGCAGGTGAAGCTGCCCGATTTGAAGAAGCTCTTCGAAGAGATCGACGCGAATCAGAAGGAGATCGACAAAATTAAAGAGAATTACTCCGGGACTCAAGTGGAAGAAGAGACCGAATACGACAAGACCGGAAAGATCAGCAAGAAAGAGTCAAATGAATATACGTTCTTTTATCTGAATGGCGACGAAATCACCACGCTGGTGAAAAAGGATGGGAAGCCGCTCAGCGACGAGGCTCAGAAGAAAGAAAACGAGAAGACACAGAAGCGCATCGAGCAGGCACAAAAGAGGGAAAAGAAAAAAGAGGAAAAGGAAGAGAAGAAAGAGGAGAAAACGAAGGAAGAAGGAAAAGAGGATAAGGATAACGATGATCCGGGCATTGAAGTTTTTCTGCGCGTCTGCCAGTTTGTGAACCCCAGGAGCGAAAGGTTCCGGGGACAGGACGTGCTGGTGTTTGATTTTGAGCCCAATCCCGAATACCAACCGAAGAAGCTAGAAGAACGGGTAGTGAAAGAACTGGCGGGAGTTGTCTGGGTTGATGAAAAAGCCAAGGACGTAGTGAGGCTGGAGGCTTACTTTGTCGGCGACCTGCATATCGGAGGCGGAGTTCTGGCCAACGTGCAAAAAGGAACGAGCTTCGTGTTCGAACAGGCGTACATTAACAATGAGGTATGGCTGCCGACGTATCTTGAGGCGCACATTGGGGTGAAGTTTCTGCTCGTGAAGGGATTCCGGATGAACGTCACGACGAAGTATTCGGACTACAAGCGGTTCAACGTGGAGACGCTGAACACCATATACAAGCCGAAGGAAGCGGAGAGCGTGCCGGCGAAGCCGCAATAGATGGATGTCTTCTCGAGAATGTGGCGTGAAGCGGAGAGAAGAGGTGCCGCTCCCCAACTGAAAGTCAGGGCACTTCACCCCTTCCACCCCCCGAAGCTCCCACCCGCTAGGGTTAGATACTTATTTGTGGGCTGCGGGAGTATGGGAGAGAACTTCGCGGATTTTTTGAACCAACGCGGTTGGCGAAAAGGGCTTTTGGAGAAAGGCCAGCCCCTGCTCCAGTAAACCGCCCGCAGTGATCACATTTTCCGTGTAGCCGGACATATATAGTACGCGGATACCAGAGCGTATCCGCGTGATGCGAGCAGCAAGTTCGCGACCGCCTACGCCGGGCATGACTACGTCGGTCAGCAAAAGATGAATCTCCCCCGGGAATTTGCTTGCGATCACTTCCGCTTGCTGTGAATCGAGCGCGACAAGGACCTCATATCCTTGTCCAGTAAGGATGGTGCGGACCAGGTCGCGGACAGCCTCCTCGTCTTCTACCAGCAGAACCACTTCTGAGCCGCGTTGCTCGAAGAAAGGAGCTTGCTTGGGCTCGGGGGGCTCGACGGATTCTTCCACACGCGGCAGATAGACCTTGAACGTGCTGCCCTTTCCTGGTTCGCTATAAACCCAGATGTAGCCGCCGCTCTGCTTAACGATGCCGTAAACCGTCGAGAGCCCAAGGCCGGTGCCGCGCCCGCTTTCCTTGGTGGTGTAGAAAGGTTCGAAGATGTGTGCGACGGTGCTCTCATCCATGCCTACGCCTGTATCGGAGACGGCGAGCATCACATAACGCCCAGGCTTCACGGAGACGTGATCGACGGCGTAGCTCGAGTCCAGATCGATGTTGCTGGTTTCGAGGAGAAGCCGGCCGCCCCTGGGCATGGCGTCGCGCGCATTCACGACGAGATTCATGATGACCTGCTCGATCTGTGCCGGGTCCGCCTTGACCTTGCCCAGGTCGTCCCGAACGCAAGTAACCATCTCAATATGGTCGTCGATCAGGCGGCGGAGGAGTTTATCCATGTTCATGACAATGGAATTCAAGTCCAGAGTCTTTGGCTGCAATACCTGCTTGCGGCTGAAGGCAAGTAGTTGCCGGACCAGAGCGGCTGCGCGGGCCGCCGCATTCTCGATGCGTTCAATGTCATTGCGCAAATCCAACGGAACGGAGGGACGGCTGAGCGCCAGGTCGGTGTAGCCGGTGATGATGGTGAGCAGGTTATTGAAGTCGTGCGCGATGCCGCCGGCGAGGCGCCCCACGGCTTCCATTTTGCGTGACTGCTGGAGCTGGGTCTCGAGGAGTTTACGCTCGGTAATATCGACCATGATTCCTTCCATAATTGGGCGGGCATTGCTTCCCGTCACAACCACGCCGGTGTCGTTTACCCAGACTTCGCGGCCGTCCTTTCTCTTCACACGGAACTCGGCCTGGAATGGCTCGCCCTTCTCGCAGTTTTCTTCCGCAGCTTTGACGATCTCGAGGTCGTCCGGATGAATGAACTCTGCCCAGCGTTTAGATATGGCCAGCCATTCTTCAGGCGTGTATCCCAGAATGGACTCGACTTGCGGGCTGACGTAATGCCACTGCCCCTCCAATCCTATATCGGCGATGTAGGTGATGGCGTTCACTTGCTCGACGAGCGTGCGGTATTTGGCTTCGGCTTGGGCGCGCGCGCGCTGGGCTTCTTCGTGCTGAGAGAGATCGCGACAGGAACAGACTGTGCTTCCATCCGACATCAGGGTGATGACCATCTCCGCAGAAAGTTGAGTTCCATTCGGGCGGCGCACAGAGAGGTGGGAGGACCATTTGCCGGAATGCGCAAGAGAACTTCGTACTTCCGGTTCCAGCCTACCGATTTCCTGAAGGGCGTAGACAGTCTGCCAAGGCTGCCCGACAACGCGGGCAGGACTGTCGTAGCCGAACATGGATGCGAAGGCTGAATTGGCGTAAACATGGACGCCTTTTTCGTTGAGGAGGGTGATGCCGTCAACGGAGTTATCCATCGCGAGCGTTTGCCTTCGCACGGTCTCCTCATCCTTTTGCTGCCGGAACTGCATGAGGGCAATTCGAAGGGCGTAACAAGAGAAGGAGATTCCCAATAGACTGAATCGCAAGAATTTCCAACCCGGACCCAACTCCGCAACGATGAACAGGATCGCGAGCGGCACAAAGGCGAACATGCCATTCGTGATCAGAATGTTGGTGAGGGAATTACTTCGTATATCGACCGCAGACTTGCTCCGCGGAGCAGGCTTCCACGTGGCGGCCCAGAACGCCCCGCAGAGCAAAGGTATGGACCAGGCCAGGTCATACCAGGTGCCTGTGGGGATTTCCTGTTGTGCCTGGTAGGCATCGAGGCAGTGCGAGCCGATGGTGTAGATCAGGTGATAAAGAGCCAGTCCGCCGTATAGCTTTCGAACCTCCGGGAAACGCCCGCGACGCCACTGTAACAGGGCGAGGGCAATGATGCCGAGATCATCCCATAGTGCGACATTCATTTCCCTGGTAAAGGCGGTCTGCTGCGAAAGGCCAAGAGAAGGCAGGTAATAGGCTCCGAGGTAGATCAGGAAGAAAAGGACGCCGACTTGGACAAAATCGAGGGCTTCCTCGGTTTCCACCTGGGAGCCGACCTTTTCCTGATTCAGGAAAATAGCCATGACATAGAACATCCCGTGCGTGTCAAAGAGGAAGCGGATGAGGGAGCCGGCCGGGGGCTCGCCATGCAGGATGACTTCGTAGTAGGTCCAGCCAATGTCGGCCACGCCCCAAAGGCCTACGCCGAAGCCGATCAGGGTCCAAAACGATTGACTAAATCCAGGAGACTTGCGAGCGGCACGGAAGCACATCGTTGCCGCAATGAAACTGGAGAGAATCTGGAGTAGATTGCCTACGAACGAGCCAAGCAGAGACGTGCCGAAGAACAGGACCGAGCACGCGTGGCAGGCCACGATGAGAAGGGCCACGACGGCCAGGGAGCGAGGAAAGGGCTTAAGGTTCAAGAATGGTCCTAGTACGCCGCTTTCCTTAGTGTAAGAGGCTTTTAATAAGGGGAAGACGTTCTGACGAGGCCTGTGTCGGCCCGGTTATCGCCCCGGTGGGTACACGGCGGCTGGCGGGGCGAGATTCTCCCGGCCTCTTAGGGCCGAAGCCTAAGACCGAGATGGCCGAGGAATCGCGGTGCAGGAACGCACCGCTCCCCTGACGAGAGTCTGGTGCTTAACGGCCCTCGAAGGGGTAGCGGTCTTGTGCCTGAACGGCAGCAGCGACGCGGCGGCGAGCGGCGATAGTGTCGATCGACGGGCGCTTGCCAAATCGCTTTAGTACGGCCATTTGTGTCGTCAGCATGTCGCCTTCATGGACGGCGGCGACAGCGCGCCTGGCTTCGTGCTCGATCCGTTCTGCGGCATCCGAAATGAACACGCGGGCCGCATCGATCATTACCGAAGCGGCGGCTTCGCCTTTAGAAGCGGCAGCCTTTTGCGCACGAAGCAGGCAGGATTCCATGGCATAGATCTCCATGACGATATTGGCCAAGGCCGCGATCAATTCCTGCTCTTCGGCCAGCTTTTCGCGATATTTCTGCAGGGCTCCACCGGCGGCCTGGAGGAACATCTTCTTGGAGTTTCCAATGATGCGCGCTTCCTCCGCCAGAATGCCTTCGGGAGCCTCCTCAAAACTGGGACCCGCAAGGATTTCGTCGGCCAGCTTCATGGCGGCAGGGATGAGCGGCAGTTGGCCACCCATAGCGCGTTTCATGAGCATCTGGATGATGAGCATGCGATTGATTTCGTTTGTGCCTTCGAAAATCCGGTTGATCCGGGAGTCGCGATAAGCGCGGCAGACCGGATAGTCTTCGTGGAAACCGTACCCGCCTAAAATCTGGACAGCCTCGTCCACTACGAAATCCAGCATTTCGCTGCCGTAGACCTTGGCGATGGAGCTTTCGATGGCGTACTCCTCGAGCACCTTCATGGTGTTCTGGGCCTTGTTGCCAGAGCCGGCGGCCGCGGTCATGGCGGCTTCCATGTAGCCCGCGCTGCGGTAAATCATGGACTCGACGGCGAACATCCGGATGGCCATCTCTGCGAGTTTTTCTTTGATCAAGCCGAAATCGCCGATTTGCTTCCCGAAGGCCTTGCGCTCCTTGGAGTATTTGGATGCGGTCATCAGGACATGCTTGGAACCTCCGACGCAGGAAACGCCAAGAGTGAAGCGACCGGCGTTGAGTACGTTGAACGCGACAATGTGGCCGCGGCCGATTTCGTGCAGGACGTTTTCCTTAGGCACCTGGCAGTTTTCGAGGAAGATCGGAGTGGTGGAACTGCCGTGGATGCCCATCTTGTGCTCTTCGTTGCCGGGCTTGCAGCCGGGGAAGGTGCGCTCGACGATGAAGGCGGTGAGCTTCTCGCCGTCGACTTTCGCAAAGACGATGTATAGATCCGCGAAGCCGCCATTGGTGATCCACATCTTCTGGCCGTTCAGGATGTAGTGAGTTCCTTCCTTGTTGAGTTCGGCGCGGGTAAGAAGATTTTGGGCGTCACTACCGGCTTGCGGTTCCGAGAGACAGTAGGCGCCGATGAATTCGCCGCTCGCGAGCTTTGGCAGATACTTTCTCTTTTGCTCTTCGGTACCGAAATAAACGATGGGAAGGGTTCCGATTCCCGCGTGCGCGCCATGCGTGGTGGCGAATCCGCCATAGATGGAGATCTTTTCGGTCAGCACTGTTGCCGCGACTTTGTCGAGCCCTGCGCCGCCGTACTCTTCGGGTGTGCCGCCGCTCATCAGGCCGAGGCCGGCGGCCTTGCGAGCCAGCTCCGCCATGAGGCCCGGCTTCTTCGCCTCCAAGTCCTTTACGACAGGCAGGACTTCTTTGGTGACAAATTCCTCTGCCGTCTGGCCAATCAGCCTCTGGTCGTCGGTCAGATCTGCAGGAGTGAAAATATCCTGGGGGGCAGGGGATTCGAGTAGAAAATTGCCGCCCTTCGCCGCAGGTTTGGTGAGAACGGAAGTAGCCATAGGGTCATGCTCCTTGCCGGCCGGAGGCCGCCGCAAAATTCAAACGACCGTTTGAAAATTCCAACCTCGGGATTCTACCTTCCGGAGCGCGAGTCCGCAATAGGACTTCTAAAGTCCCAAAAGTCTGGTTCCTCTTACCCCCAGAATGGGAGCGCAGATATGTGTCGGTGCAAATTCTCTGATGGTGTGGCAGACTCCTTGGCCTGACCTTTAAGCAACCGCATGAAGGGAGGAGGGATAGCAAATGGGTAGGCCGGTGGTTCACTTCGAGATTGGGTGCCGCGATTCTGCGAAAACCCAGGAGTTTTACACCAAGATGTTTGATTGGAAGATCCAACCCTTTGGCCCTGCGGCGATGATTGCGCCGGAAGACGGGGGCGTGGGCGGGCACATCAGTGCGTTGGGCCATGAACCTCACCACTACACGATTTTCTATGTGGATGTGCAAGACGTGGCCGCGACTCTGAAGAAGGCCGAGGCCCTCGGCGGGAAGACGCTCGTACCGCCAGTGGACATTCCGACAGGGACGTTTGCGTGGATGGCGGACCCGGAGGGAAATACCGTGGGATTGTGGAAGGCGAAGTAAGGGCTTGATTCTCGTCTTACCAACCCAAGGGCTCACACATGCAGACCAGCATGTAGGGTACCCGGGGAAAGAGAGCGCTTAGCTCAGGATGGTTTTGCCGGGGCGTGGAGAGGCGGAAGGGTTGAGGTCTGAGAGGCGTTGAGTGCCAGAGCGGTGAAGCGCGAAGAGGACAGCCCACAGAACAGCTCCGCAGACGCCGAGGCCGGCCATGGTGATAAGCAAAGTAGAAATGATCGAAAAGCGCAACGGCTGAATCGGGCCCATGGGGAGACTGGCATGCGGCGCCGAAGCGGAAATGGCCGTTGCTTTATCAATGGCTACGACGACTGCCGCCAGAATGACGGTCATCAAGGCAACCGTGGCTTTGGGAAAACGGAATTCGGAACGCATGGACAGCCTCCTTTGTGGGATAAACGAGAAATCCTGGGGAAATAAAACGCCCTGGAAATGCTCCTGCAGGGCGCCGCGAATAAGCCCTGCCGCTTCGCGAGCGAAGGAGAGAGTTTGAGCCAGAGGGCCCGTCTTTTTCGCTTGCGTTTGGACTTCTTCGAGAACGATCCACATTTCTTCGCCATAGACGGCGCGGTAGGCAGCGGGATAGAGGTAAAGAAGCAAACGAAGGAGAGCCCGCATGGTTTACGTCTCCCTCGGAGCGACACGCAGGTAGGCGACGCGTGTGAGGTGCTTCAGGCGGCTCACTTCCGATTGAAGGCCGCGGCGTCCAAGCGCTGTGAGGCGGTAGGCCTGCTTCCCTCGAGAGTTATCCCGTTCCTTGAAACGCTCAATCCAGCGGTCGCGCAGCAGGCGTCGAAGGGCGCCGTAAAGGGTGCCGGTGCTGAGGCGGACGCGGCCACCGCTCATGTGCAGGGTGTCCTGGAGGATGGCATAACCGTGGCGCGGCTGATCAGCCAGGCTGAGGAGGATGAGGAGTACGGGCTCGGTCATGGGCAAGGATTCCATATGTCCACGTGCGACATGTCGTCAGACGACATATTGGACGTGTGCGGGGCGCGAGTCAAGAGGAAAGTGAAGGGTGAAGAGTTTCACATGCAAAACCGGCATGTGGACACCAAAGGAAAGCAGGGGTTTCTTGGAGTATGCCGGTCTGCTTGTCCTGAATTTGGGTGTTGCTTCCCGCTCTCCTCTGCGACCTTTGCGGTAGGAGGAATCAGAGACGTTCGAAGATGCCGGCGGCGCCCATGCCTCCGCCGATACACATGGTGACCATGCCATAGCGGGCCTTGCGACGCTGGAGTTCACGGATGAGCGAGGCAGTGAGTTTTGCGCCCGTGCAGCCGAGCGGGTGCCCAAGGGCAATCGCGCCTCCATTGGGATTGACGCGCGCGGCTTCGAGATTCGCCTGTTGAATGACGGCAATCGATTGTGCAGCGAAGGCTTCGTTCAATTCGACGACGGCGATGTCATTCAGGGAGAGCCTGGCAAAGTCCAAGGCCTTTGGAATGGCATAGACCGGCCCAATGCCAAATTCTTCCGGCGGGCAGCCGGCGGTCGCATAGGAGACGAAGCGCGCTTGGGGCTTCAGTCCAAGCTGACCTGCTTTGGCTTCACTCATGACCACAACGGCTGCGGCGCCGTCGCTTATGGGTGAACTGTTGCCTGCGGTCACGGTTCCCTTGACGTGGAAGGCCGGCTTCAACCCACTTAGGACTTCCATGGAGGTGTCTTGCCGCGGCATTTCATCTTTGTCGAAGAGGAAGGATTGCGTGGCGGGCTTGGGTGCAGGCCTGCCTTTTGCGCCGTTACCGTTCGGCAGAGAAGTGATCTTCACTTCGACGGGAACGGTTTCGTCTTTGAATTTGTCAGCAGCCAGAGCGGCGACGGCTTTTTTGTGCGACTCGACGGCAAACTGATCGGCGTGCTCCCGGGTGATGCCGAATTTACGAGCGAGATTTTCCGTGCCAAGGCCCATATTGATGTAGGCATCGGGATAGTGGTCGACGAGCCAGGGATTCGGCGAAATTTTGTTTCCGCCCATTGGCACCAGGGACATCGACTCCGTGCCGCCAGCGACAATGACTTGCGCCGAGCCGCCGCGAATGCGTTCCGCGGCGAGCGCGATGGCTTGGAGACCGCTGGCGCAGAAACGGTTGACGGTCATGGCCGAAGTCTCGACAGGCAGGCCAGCGCGAAGGGCCGCAATGCGGGCAACGTTCATCCCCTGTTCGCCTTCCGGCATTGCGCAGCCGAGGATGACATCATCAATCTCCTTCGGGTCGAGGCCGGGAACGCGGGCGAGCGCCTCCTTGATGACGAGCGCGGCCAGATCATCCGGCCGGCTGGTGCGCAGGGAACCTTTGTATCCCCGTCCGACGGGGGTTCTGACGGACGAAACGATTACGGCTTCGGACATGATGGAACCTCATTTCGGAGCGATCCCTCCGATTTTCGATCGCGGGGTGGAAAAAAGCAAATCCACGCTGAGCGTTTGCACTTACGCTCGAAAAAAAACGCCAGGCGGGCGCTCGGCTCCCGCACTCGAGGTTAGTCAGAACGGAGAGCGAATGCCAAATTGCATGACGCGGGGACCACCGCCGCCGAGGCCGGGAAGATATGCTAAGGAATTCAGCCGTTGCCACACATCCGGCGGCGACAACGCCGCGCCCTGCCACATCGCTGACGCATGCTTCCCGGAATTGCGAACTCTTTGGGCATCTACTTTCCCTTGATCGGCGCTCCCTTTTTCGGAATGAAGATGGACACCGGCGGCGAAATCTTGTGGACTTGGGAAAAATTCTGTTCGTTCAGTGCCAAGCCCATCCGGCCACGAGAATCTTGATAGAGCAGGGGCTCGCCCACAGGGACGTCCATGAACGTTTTCATGTAGGGAAGTGTAAATGGCTTCTTGTCTAATTGCAGGGTCACCTTGTCGCCGAGTTGGTAGCCCAGTTTCCTGAAGTCTTCGCCTTGAATATCTGTGATGAGGGAGCCGAAAGGATCATCGAGAGCAATCACCTGTCCGTCGATTCCTTTGTCGGTCACTGTAGCAACCTTGGGAACTAAGCGCACGAGCTGTTGAACTTCCGGGCCGGCGAGAGTGTAATCCCAACCTTGGGCCAAGTGCGCGCCGGCGGGAGAAAAGATGTCGCGGCCATGGAAGGTCGAAGAGACGGCATCGCCAATCATCCAGCCTGTGTTCGTGATTTCTCGAGCGGATTCCAGGCCGTCGCGCTCGATGACGGGGGAGATCAAGCCGTTGTCCGGCAAGACGAAGTATTGTCCCTTTTTGGATTTAACGATCACGGCTTTCCGCGAGGTGCCAACTCCGGGATCAACAACCACGACAAAGACGGTACCGGTGGGATAGTAAGGCGTAACACCGTATAAGAAGCGCGCGCCCTCTTCGATCGAATAGGGAGTGACCTGATGAGTGATGTCCATGATGCGGGCATCCGGTGCAATTCCCACCATGACGGCCCTGCAGATGGCGACGGCGTCATTGGCAGTGCCGAAGTCGGTCATGAAGACGATGGTGGGCCGTGAGGAGATTCTTGTGGTCTGCGTTTCTGACTGCGGCCTGGAGCACCCCAAGGAGAAAAGATAGGTAACGAACAATATTTGAAAAACACCAATCCGGCTGATCAGCTTCAATCTAACCCCCAGATTACTTATTCTGCTGGCTCCCCAGTGGAGTTCAGGAACACAGCAAGCGGGAACCCTTTTCTGGCCCCGTGAGCTTCCCCATAAAACAAAAGCCAGTTCTCGGGTGGGCCTGCGCACAGCGCGGATGTTCACCCCTGACGCATCACCAATTATAGGCGCTGCTCAGCGGGAAAGGTCAACCAGGGGTTGGCCGAATGGCCGGAATCTCTGCGATTGCGATGAGTGGGAAGATTCACTAGAATAGCGACGCTTGTTGTGCATATTTAGGTTTAGGGGTAGCTTCTCGTTCGCCCGCGCGAAGTCCAGCCTGTCCTAGCTCGATGGAGAATCGTAAGGAGGACGCAGATGCGTCAGAGTGCCCTGTGTGCGTTGTTCGTTGTGTTGAGTGCATCGGCAACGTTGGCCGATCAAGTTACGCTAAAAAATGGGGACCGTTTGAGCGGGGACATTGTCACTGGAGACGGAAAGACTTTGCTCTTGAAAACCGAATTTGTAGGGGATGTGACCATTAAATGGGATGCGATCGTGGGAATCGAGTCCACTCAGAATCTCAACCTGACGTTGAAAGATGGAACAAAGATCTCCGGGAAGATTACAACAACGGACGGCAAGTTCGTTGTGGCCGGCGCGACGCCAACCGCGGCGGCTCCCGCAACGAAGGAAACGGTCGTCGCGGTGCGTAACGATGCAGAACAAAGAACTTACGACGTTGCCACCGAAAAGATGGAGCATCCGAAATTCTGGTATTTCTGGAGCGGCGTGTTCGATACGGGGCTGGCTTTGACCCGGGGCAATTCTTCGACTGCCAGTTACACTCTGGATACGAGAGATGTGCGGGAAACGCCGCGCGATAAGCTGACGGTCTACGCGAACTATATTTTTGCGGACACGCAGATACCTGCTCCGCCGACAACGACCGCGAACTTGTTCCAAGCCGGAATCCGAGGCGACTTGAACATCGGCCCGCGCACGTTTGTCTTTGCATTCGCGGGCTTTGCCACCAACGAGCTACAGCACTTGGACTTGCGGCAGACGTACGGCGGCGGGTTTGGCTACCACGTCATCAAAACGGATCGCACGGTATTCGATGTCTTTGGCGGATTCGACTACGACCGCGACGAATTCGGCAGCTATGCAATTACCAACCCAACGCCACCGCCCCCTCTCACCACCGTTGCAGCATTTGACCAGAACAGCGCGGAGGCGGTGGTCGGCGAGGAGTTTGATTCGCATCTGTCGAAGCGCACGATGGTGACTGAGCGCTTCTCTTTCTTCCCCAACCTTTCGCACACCGGTGACTACCGTATGCAATTTGATTCTACCCTTGCCATGCAGTTGAAAGCTTGGCTAAGCTGGCAGGTATCTTTCACCGACCGGTATATCAGCTACCCGCCCCCTGGTCTGAAAGGCAATGACCTTGTGCTTTCGACCGGTCTACGCGTGATTTGGGGCAAGCCGAAACTCTAGAACTTCCAAACGATCTTGACTCCATGGTCGGAGTCCAGGAGGCAATGCATATGAGCTTTCTCACTTGGATCGTAGTGGGCCTAATCGCGGGTTGGTTGGCGGGTCAGGTGATGAAGGGTGGCGGCTACGGCGTTCTGGTAGACATCATCCTTGGCATCCTCGGAGGGTTTGTGGGCGGCTGGATTTTCGGCATGCTCCACCTTTGGCCCGGCGGAGGGATCATCGGGTCCGTCATTGTGGCCTTTGTGGGCGCGGTGATTCTCGTCTGGATCACACGGCTCATTAAGAAGGCCTGAAGATCGCTAACCTTGAATTCTGAGGATCGCGCCTGGGGCCTGATGTGAGGGCCCCTGGCGTGCTCCATTTTGGGGTGAGGGCGACCTGTACCCTGTACTAAAGAACAGGTTTTCCACAGCACAGTGAACACGCCCATGCGGAGTTTTCCACAGGCCTTCCACAGGTCATAGAATGTGTCGTATATTATTGTAAAATAAACAATTATAGATGAAGGCGCTGCCTCTGCAAGGTACTAGGAGAATCGTTTAGAGCTCATTTTGGTGCTCCTGTACCATAGGTTTTCCTCCCTCCACCCTGTCTAATAGGCCAGGTCGAGCAGCTAACCCCTTTGGTCAGGGGAGGGTTCAAGGTCTTACGCACCTGCTAAGGCTTCTCGCGCTGAACAAGACATAGGTCCTTGGGAAAGAGGGAGTTGAGTCAGAAATGAAGAAAGACAAGCTCCGGAAGTGGATGTGGCTGTTCCTAGTGGTCATTGCCGCCCTCCAACTCTATGCGGTTCGCGAACTCCTTGCAGCCTTTGCCATCTTTGTTCTCGGCTTTGCAGCCATCGCCCTGTGCGTAGGCTCGCTCTATTTTCTCCACAAGACGTGGGAAGCGGGGGTCAGTTGGGCCGTGGCCAGCCGACACCCGATCTTCCTTGCGGCGCGGCGTAGCGTGGCCGCGATTGAAGATTTTGCCAGGCGTCCGATCCGCCGCCCGGACTCGGAGCCGGCGCGATAGTTTTCTTCTGCTGAACCGGTGCTAGCCAGAAAGTGACGGTTGGGGTCCTGACGTCTGGGGATCCTGGCTGCGGAGAGTAGATGAGAGGGAAGGCCAGCCGAACTGAGAGAGCGGCTGGCCTCTTTCTTTGGGAGAGGAGGCGGACCGCGTTCAAGAGCTAGAAGAAGGCGCCGCCGCCGTCGACGTTGATGGATTGCCCAACCATGGCGGACGACATGTCGGAGCAGAGAAATAAGGCCGCTTGGGCGATTTCGATGGCGGTCTGTCCCCGTCCTTGCAAAAGAGAACCGAGGAAACCTTTCAGCTGTTCCTCGGGAGTGACACCCAGTTTTTCCGCTAGGGTCTTGCCGAGTTCTTTGCTCATCTCGGTTTCGGTGACGGGGCCGGGACAAATGGCGTTTACGCGAACGCCTTGGCGCGCTGCTTCTGCGGCCATGACGCGCGTCAGTCCGATCAGGCCGGCCTTTGCTGCTGCGTAAGCAGATCCCCAACCGAAGGCGGCTTTGGCAGACAGGCTGGAGATATTGAGAATGATGCCGGACCGGCGGGCGTACATTTCGGGCAGGACGAGTTTGCTCAAGACGAAGGCCGCCCGGAGATGGACGGCAATAACCTTATCGAATTCCTGCAGCGGGTATTCTTCCACCGGCACGACCGGACCGTAGTGACCCGCGTTATTTACGAGAATATCGACGTGGCCAAATCTCTCTCGTGCGGCCTCATAAACGCGAGCGCAATCCTCCTCGCGTGAAAAATCCGCGACGAAGTGGGCGGCCTGCCCACCCGCGGAGTTGATCTCCTTGGCCACGGCTGCCAATTGCGCCTCTGTGCGGGCGGAGAGGAAGACACTGGCGCCTTCCTGTGAAAAGAGCTTGGCGATGGCGCGCCCAATGCCGCGCCCAGATCCGGTGATCAAAGCCACTTTGTTGTTCAGAAGCATGGTGCTGAGACGATACAGGCTTTCGGCCTCCTGTGCCAGCTTACGGCACCGGTCAAGGAATCTTCATTTGCACGTCCAACGCAACGATGTGACAATGAAAAAATGGACAAAACAACCTATCGAATTCTGATACTAAGCCTGGCGGGAACGCTCCTGTGCGGGATCAGTCTCGCGCAGCAGACTTCCGCGCCAACAGCAAATCCACCGGCAGCCTCGACGACTCCCGCCAAGCCGAAATCACAAACAACCACTTCCGGTACGACTGCCGCCAAGAAAACCGCCACGCCGCTGGTGCTCAACACGCAAAAAGAAAAGGCCAGCTATGCCATCGGAATGAACCTTGGCAAGGGTTTGAAGGACAACATGAAGAAGAATGACGTGGACATCAATATGGACATTCTTCTGCGGGGTTTCAAGGACGCGCTGAGCGGCAGCAAGCCGCTGCTAACCGATGAAGAAGCCCAAAATGTGATGGCCATATTTCAGACGGATCTAAACAAGCACGTGAAAGAGATGCACGATGCGGCCTCGGCAAAGAACTCGAGTGAAGGAGCGGCGTTTCTTGCGGCGAACAAGGCAAAGCCCGGCGTGGTGACGCTGCCAAGCGGACTGCAGTACAAGGTCATCACGGACGGTAACGGGCCGAAGCCGACGGCAAGTGACACGATCGTCTGCAATTACAAAGGCACTTTGGTCGACGGTACGGAATTTGACAGCTCTTACAAGCGCGGCCAACCCGCTACAATCCCGGTAGGCCGGGTGATTAAAGGCTGGACAGAAGCAATGCAATTGATGCCAGTAGGCTCGAAGTGGCAACTGTTCATCCCGCCCTCGTTGGCCTATGGCGAAGCGGGAACCAATGGCGGGCCGATTGGTCCGAACGCAACGCTGATCTTTGAGGTCGAGCTACTGTCCATTCAGCCAAAACCCGAACCTAAGCCTGCACCAGGGGCGGCGCCGGGGGCGGGAACGGCAGCCCCGGATGCGCAGCAAAAGCCGAAGCCTGAGGCAGGCGCGCCAGCTGCCGCGACCACACCGACACCGGCGTCGACACCGGCACCTACCAAGCCCTAGTGAGAGTAATGTACCCGATGTAGAAGGGGCGGGAAATCACAAAGCCGGGATGGAGGAATTTCCCCATCCCGGCTTTGCATTTTTGCACACCTCGGTTCCTGACGTCTGTAGCCGGTGAGAGTGGCGCGAAGCCGCTGCACTCCACCCCAGAAAGAAACCCATGCCCGGTTCTGGACTACGAGGCGCTACCTGAAGAAAGCAAGAGAAAAGCCCGAGGACTCGCCACTGCCCTATTTTAGGTGCTATTTGGCGACCTTGAAGCCCTTCAGAAGGTGATTCACGGCTTCTTCGGCTTGGTAAGAAGTAATCGTCGGCTTGTTCTTTAACTCTTTCTGGCTGATGGCGCGGTATGCCAGTTTCTTGGGATTACGCAAGGCGATATCCAGCACAAACGTGCCTTCATGCCACCTCACGGTGCGGTATTCGACTTCCGGCGGGCCCCAGCCCCAGCCGGACCAGCAACCATAGGGGCCGCAGACGAGTCCCGGATATCCTGGGTAGACGTTTCCGACGGTGGCCTTTTGGGTTTTCACTGCCACGTGATAGTCGACCAGAAAATCGGCGGCGTTCGGATCCGCTACCTGAGTCAGGCCTTTGGACTTCAGGGCTCGTTCAATGGCACTCTTCAACTGATCGCGATTGGCTTCCGTGTTCCAATCTCGATTGCTTTCCAGATGCTGCGATGGCGGGGTCGGTGTAATCACATCGCGTGAGACGACCGGACGATTGTCCGAGCCGCGCTGTGCTTGCGGTGCGGGAGCGTTCTCCGGCCGCCAAGCCCACGTCATGCCTTTAGCAACCCGCACATCCGGATCCCGAAGAATTTCGACGTTGTCGTCACAACCAGCTAAGACCATGCCCCCCATGAGCACGGCCGTCATTAGTGCTGCACCTGCCCTTCTCTTTCCCAAATACACGTTACATACCTCCACACTATTGGAAACACAGGAAGTGCCAAAAAGTTGGCTCCTATTTCGCGCTCTTCTAATTTACTCCGGAAGCGCCCCAGTCGGCAGGAGGAAAGACAACAGGCCAAAAATTCGGAGCCGGCCGGTCAAACTCGAAAGCGATCTTGTAAAAATCCATCCCGTCTTCTTCCAAGCGCACGACGCGACAGCTCATTTCCGAGTTGCTTCGGGGATTATTGAGGAGGAAAGACTGTCCCACGTGCAGGTGCTGCCGCATTCGGAGAAGTCCGCCATGCGCATTGACGACCTGGGTTTCCGCTTTCTCTTGGATCTGTTTACGTTCCTCGTCTTCGGCCAAAATGAGGACAGTGATGCGCAAAACCACGCGCTCGCTCCTCCGTCGATTCTCTTGCGGGGCCATCGATGCCATACAGGAATCCTTAGCTCGCCATTTTACCCTTTTCGAGGCGCGCGGGACTGTCCCGCAAGACAGGTAGCGGTCCTGCTTTCGGTGTGATTCGGCGGAAACCAAGCGCCAGATGTGCAACTTTGGTATGATAGAATTTTGCAAATTCAGCAGCTTAGGGAACAGATGGCTACACAAACTGAGACAAAGACCCTGCTTCGGGTCCGGCCAAGAGGATTTTGCGCGGGTGTCGTGCGGGCAGTCGATATTGTGGAACTGGCTCTGGAGGCTTACGGGGCTCCTGTCTACGTGCATCACGAAATCGTTCACAACACGTACGTTGTGGAACAACTCCGGCGGCGAGGCGCGATTTTCGTAGAGACGATTACGGAAGTGCCGTCCGGATCCGTGCTGGTATTCAGTGCCCATGGGGTGCCCCCCACGGTTCGCCAGGAGGCGAAGGAGCGATCGCTGCGGGTCATTGATGCGACCTGCCCACTGGTGACAAAGGTACATCTCGAAGCCCTGAAGTTCGCCCGGGAGAAGCGCACGATTATTTTAATTGGGCACAAGGATCACCAGGAGATTGTTGGGACGTCCGGTGAAGCCCCCGACCGCACTTTGGTGGTCGACTCCATCGCGGCTGTTGATGCTCTCGAGGTGGAAGATCCGGAGAAGCTGGCGTTTCTGACGCAGACGACACTCAGCCTTTACGACACGCAAGAAATTGTCGCCCGGCTTCGCCAGCGATTTCCAAGAATTCTCGGGCCTGCGAGTGACGATATTTGCTACGCGACGCAGAATCGCCAGGAAGCGGTCGAGCATGTTGCGAAGGATGTGGACCTGATTTTGGTGGTGGGCTCGCAGAATAGTTCGAACAGCAACCGGCTGGTGGAGCTTGCCGAGCGCTTGAATGTGAAGGCCCGGCTGATTGACTCCGCAGGGGATATCGATCCGGTGTGGCTTCAGGGTGTGAAGCGGATTGGCCTGACGGCCGGGGCTTCCGCACCCGAGGTGCTTGTGGAACAGGTGAGCGAGCGACTGGCGCAATTCGGATTTACGGACCAGCGTGATCTGGACCTGATCCGCGAGGACGTGCGCTTTACGTTGCCTACGGAGCTCGCTTCTATCGCACCGGCTCCGCGCCGCTAGAGTTTCTGGTGCGGCGGAGAGACTGAGTTTTTGCTGCCGGGCAGGGGAATACCCGGCATCGTTGCAGTAGCCCGGCACATTCTATCGCTTCAGAAGGAGCGCACTTTGGCGGTCAAAATTGTCCGTCAGCCGAATAAGATTGCTCTGATTGGCGCGCCCTCAAGTGCAGCCGGCTTCGCTCCCGGCATGGAAAAAGCGCCCGCCGCACTTCGCGCCGCCGGCCTGATTGAAAAACTCCAATCGATTGGTTATGAGGTGACCGATTTCGGCGACTGCGTGCCTCGGCTTTTTGCCGATGATGACGAACACAAGCGCGCGCGAAACATCCCCGAGATCGTCGCCGGTCTGAACGACCTGAAACCGCGCGCGGAACTTGCCGCCAAGTCCGGCGGACTCATCCTGGTGCTGGGGGGCGATTGCGTTCAGACCGTCGCCCTGCTCACGGGCGCCCGCAGATACTACAAACAGATCAGTCTGCTCTGGTTTGATCGCCACGCGGATTTGAACACGCCGGCCAGTACACCCTCGGGCCGGCTGGATGGCATGGCTCTGGCCGCCATTCAAGGCAGAGGTTCGGCGGAGTTAGTACGTTTCTGGGGAGAGCCCCCGCTGGTGCGCGAGCCGGATACGCTCATTTATGGCCTTGAACAAGTGGATCCGGCAGAGCAGGATTTTCTCGCGCGATCTCCTGTTCGGTATTACTGCGCTGTTGACATTCCGCAAAAAGGTGCCACAGCCGCCGCGCAAAGTGCGCTTGGACAACTTCACACTGACGCGCGCGAGTTCGTGCTGCATCTGGACCTTGACGTCATCGCGCAAGAGGAATTCGTGGCAACCAGCGTTCCCGGGAGTGGCGGCCTCTCTTTCGCGGAGGTCCAGGCGTCGCTTATCGAATTCTTGAAGCAAAAAAGACTTCTGGGCATGACTGTTGCTCAGTACAACCCGGACAAGGACCCTGACGGGAGCGCGGGAAAGAAACTAGTGGAACTTCTGACCGGGGCGCTCGCAGTCCGGTTTGCGGCGCTCGCGCAACCAGCTGCGCCGAGTGGGGCCCCGGCAGAGCCGGGTGCGGCAGAGCCTTCGCCTTCTACAACGGCCTGAAACACAGCATGGTTGGAAGAGACCCAGGAGACTTACAAAATCGTTTTTGTGGTCTTGGTGTCGGAGCAAGAACCCTGAACCAATCCGGAACAGCCCGGTAAGAATTACCGAAGAGCCCTACTCCATGGATAGATTTTTCGTACTAGTGCATCTAAAGTTTGCACTTTACAGATACGCCGTGGTGCGAGAACTTGGCACTTACGGGACTGGCTCCTTGCATGCTCTTTGGGAGCCAAAAGGGGGACTCTATGTCGACAGCAGTCGCGCCCCGCTTGCAACTTTGCCCCGAATACCAGCATTTACTCAATTCCTGTCAAAATGCTCTAGCGGCCTGGCAACACCGGCGGACCATTGCCGAGAGGCTTTCTTCAACTGGCCAAAGGATTCGCGAAGAGCTTAGACAGTTTCAGGAAGAATACGCCCGGACCTATGCCCTGCTTGAAGGTCATGAGCGGAACTGCCCGGTTTGCCAGTATGTATCGAAGGTGGGCGGATTGGATTTTGAGAGCATGTCAAACGCCCTGAACCGGCAAGCCTAGTTCTTCCATCGCAAATAGTTAGCCTCCAGAGCATGTCGGTCCCCATCTCGCTTTGCCCTTCCTTGCAGTAAATCCAAGAAACCAAAGGTCTGCCTCTTCGGCCGGGGGGCCCATGTGTCCATCGGGAAACGGGCGGATTGCCGGGAGGAGCGTTTAGTCATTGGAATCCTTGGTTTGGAGAGGCACTCACAACCGATAGAATGAAGGAGTGCGCCGGGGGCACGGTTCGGCGCGAAGAAAAAGCAACGTTAGATACGGAGCAAAATGGGCGCGCGGCTTCAAGTGATGAAATTCGGCGGAACCTCCGTTGGAAATGCGGAATGCATGGAAAGGGCGGCGCGGATCATTGCGCAGGGCGCTCGCGATGGGCGCTGCGTCGCCGTCGTTTCGGCAATGAGCGGGGTGACAAACCGGTTAATCGAGGCCGCAAAGATCGCTCAGAAGGGAGATGCGGGCAGTGCAACGGGGATGCTTGAGGGGTTGCGCGCTCAGCATGAAAAGGCGCTAAGCAGCTTGGTATCGGGCGTAGAAGAGCGCGCGCAGGTCAGCAAGAAACTGGACGCGGTGTTCGCAGAGGGATTACGGTTCTGCGAAGGGACCGCACTGCTTCGCGAATTGTCTCCCCGGACAATGGACGCGATTTCAAGCCTTGGGGAGCGGTTGTCCGCCCCGATGGTTTCTGCGGCGGTGAAGGAATTGGGTTTATTAAGTGAGTCAGTCGAAGCGACGGAGTTAATTGTTACCGATGAATTTCACGGAGGGGCGGAACCCCAGATGGGGCAGACCCGGGGAAAATCCCACGCACGGATTCTGCCCTTGCTGGATCGCGGTATTGTACCGGTGGTAACGGGTTTTCTGGGCGCTACGCCAGAGGGGGAACTCACTACGCTTGGACGCGGTGGCTCGGATTACTCCGCCACGATTCTGGGCGCAGCTCTGGACGCCGACGAAGTGATCATCTGGACGGACGTAGACGGGGTGCTGACGGCAGACCCGCGGCTCGTTTCGGAAGCGCAGACCATTCCAGAGATTTCCTACCGGGAAGCTGCGGAACTGGCATATTTCGGAGCGAAGGTGCTGCACCCGAAGACACTCAGGCCAGTGGTTCAGGCGGGAATACCGGTATGGATCCGAAACAGTTTTGCGCCTGAGAAACCCGGCACAAAGATCTCGCCGGAGGGCCAAAGCAACGGAACCGGCGTAAAAGCATTGACCGCAATTCGGGACGTCACACTGATCAGCGTGGGGGGGCCGGGGATTGTCGGTCTGCCAGACGTGGTAGGGCGGACATTTTCGACGACAGCGGAAGTGCGGGCCAATGTGTTGCTGATCTCGCAGTCGTCCTCGCAGAATGATATCTGTTTTGGCGTGTCAACCGCGGACGCGGAGCGGACGGTTGATGCCTTGCGAAAGGAGTTTGCCCAGGACCTGAATCACCACAAGGTGGAACACATTCGAGTGGATCCGCAAATTGCCATTGTGGCGGTAGTGGGGCAAAACATGCGTGGCACACCGGGGATTGCGGGTAAGACTTTCAATGCCATGGGAAAAGAGGGAATCAACCTGATTGCCATTGCACAGGGGTCGTCTGAGACCAACATTTCGTTTGTGATTGAGGAGCAGTCGGTCGTTTCCGCATTGCGGAGCCTGCACCGCGAATTCGGACTGCAACAATCGAGCCTGTAGCCGCTGGCCGAATCTGAGATTCGGCCGCGACACAGTCAAGAGCAGCATCCTTTTTCCCGCCAGGTCCTCCGTTAGGGCAGGCCGAAGGCTACACTATAAAAGCAAGAAAAACCCAACACGCCAATGCGGACATGCATCCCGAGACGTGATCAAGGGGATTATTGCGCGGGAGCCTTGGCGCGTTTGCGGTGATAACGAGCCAGGCCCAGCCAAGAGAGGTCCAGAGCACCATTATGGAGGTAGTGCGCCAAATCCTCTGGCGAGAGAAATTGTGCGGCCTCCGCAGCGACTTCCTTCGAAAACCGATGCATGGCCACGGAATCATCGACATTGCTATCGAATAATTTGGCAGAGGTGTCGTGCCAACGATGTAAGCGCCGCCTATAACTCTCGATATGAACCGCGGGATTATCTGAAAACGAAAAGTGAGTAAGAAATAGCCTTTTCGGGTGAAGTCCCGCAATGGCATCAAGAGAAGCATCCCAAAGTTCGATGGAAAGATCCGGGGGCGGCGTTACCGGCAAGACGAACGGGTTACCGTCGATTGAAATACCGGTTGTGTCTCCGACGAAAGCGGTTGAATCCAGCGGATCAAAGTAAGTGACATGGTGGGATGCGTGGCCGGGAGTGTAGAGAACGTGGAGTTGCCGGGACCCCAGAGAAATCCTCTCGCCACCATTCATAGTACGAAGATTCTCAGGTGGAACGGGAAGAAACTCACCAAACAGGCGCTGCAAATCTTCTCCATACAAGCGCGAAGCACTGTCGAGGAGCTTGCCGGGATCCATCATGTGGGCCGCGCCGCGTTCGTGCACGTAAACGATGAGCCGCGGGTTTTCTCGGACGAGGGCCCCCGTGGCGGCAGCGTGATCGAGATGAATATGGGTCAGGAGAATAGCATTCAAATCCGAGATGCGAAGGCCCTGGCGCTCGAGTTGTCGCCGTAAGGTTTCCAGGGTTGTTGCGGGTCCCGGGTCAATGAGCGCGACAAAGCCTGACGATCGCAGGAGCGCGGAGGCAATCGCACGAGGACGGCCGCCCCAATGAAGATCGATGGCGATAGGAGATTGCATAGGCTGGTGAAGTGTACCGCAAGACGAAGGTGGACATTTGGAAATAGGGTCGAAAAGGAAGGGGACCGTAAGTACTGGGAAGGGGGGCGGGCGGGCCGCGAGGAAATACTTGCAGAATGATGAAGTTATAGAATATGCTTTGGACCACAGCGACTTGTTCTGTCCGTCTCGCGCTAAGCGAGAGATTTTCATTGCGGAACCGCCCAAAGTTTCCGGAACAAGACGTACGCTGCTGTGGCCTCCGTCAATCACGTTCAGGTGGTCCAGAGGCACGACAAGTGATATCAACGGGATTCTACAGGTAACTTTTAGGGAGGAAGATACTATGCGCAAATGGTGTGCAACTGTGGCGATGGGAATGCTTTTTGCCCTGCCGCTCTGTGCGCAGCAGAAAGATGCGAGCACAGCCAGTAATACGAATGCAACTACAGCAAACACGGCAACAGGCAACGCTGCAGGAAGCGATTTCAGCATTGCCCCGGCATCGTCCACGCTCTTTGCGATGCCGGCAGCCGCTGCGGCCAACCCGGCAGATATTTATTCCGATTGGGCGAATAACCCCTGGAATCGGCATGCTTGGGGGCTGCTGACGCCCAAGTGGGAAGTCGCCGGAATGTTCCAGTACGTGAATTTTTGCCCTTGCAACTTCAATAACTTTAATTCGTTTGGAGGCACGGGTTCGTTCGCATACAACGCGAACAAGTGGTTGGGCTTGACGGCGGAGGTTGGTGGATATCACTTCAATCGGCAGATTTATGCTCCGCCCACCTCTTCTGCCTATGCGCCGGAAAGCATATCCGGCGGGTTCCAGACGTACCTTTTTGGGCCGCGGATCAATTTCCGGCACTTTGATCATTTCGTGCCTTTCGTTGAGGTGCTGTTCGGCGCTGCACACACGGGGCCTCAGCTGACGGGAACCTCCGCACAGTCGTCCTTTGCACTGGCAGCGGGCGGCGGCGTAGACGTCATTCTCATAAAGAACCTCGCCTGGCGCTTCTTTGAAGCAGACTACCTCATGACAAACTTCACGGGCACTTTAGTGAGCCCCGATGGGCGTCAGAACAATTTCCGGATCGGCACCGGACTGGTGCTTCGTTGGGGCTATCCTCCGGAACCGCCGAAGCCGATCCATCCGCCGACAGCGGCGTGCTCGGCGAATCCGACCTCGATATATCAAGGCACCACTTCGCCAGTGGCGATCCATGTTGACGCCACCGATGTCGACAAGGTTGGTCTGACTTACAGCTACACTGCGACGGGCGGAACCGTGGATGGAAACGGACCCGATGCGCGCTGGAACCCGTCCGGGTTGGCAATCGGATCGTATACAGTCAACGTCAAGGTTGATAACGGCCATGGCGGAACAGCGACCTGCTCGACAGACGTGGCAGTGACCAAGCGTCCAATTCGTCCGCCGACGATCAGCTGCGCGCCCGAGCGCAACCCAATCATCGCCGGGGAGCGCGTTGCGATCAACTCGACAGCAACCGATCCACAAGGTCTGCCGCTAACTTACGGTTATTCCGCGACCGGTGGACAGGTCTCGGGGACAGGGCCGACCGCTCAGTTCGATTCGACTGGACTCTCGGCAGGGAGTTACACGGTCACATGCACTGCGGATAACGGTGAAGGCGGCCGCACCAGCGCAACAACCAACGTTGACGTACAGCAGCCAGCACCGCCGCCACAAGCGACGAAGGTTGGCGATTGCGGTTACAACAAGGTTGGAGCAGGCCGGTTTGACAACGCTTGCAAGCGCGTTGGAGACGACGTGGCCCTCCGCCTGAAGAACGAACCGAACGCCAAGGTCGTGATTGTTGGCTATGCGGATCCGAAGGAACCGCACGCCGATAAACTCGCACAGACTCGAGCCGATGGCGCCAAGAAGTACCTGGGCGAAAAGGGCATCGATGCTTCGAGAATCTCGACCCGCGTCGGAACTGCGTCGACCGAGAAGGGCTCGGAGAAGGAAAATCGCCGAGTCGAGTTCATCTTCGTTCCCGAAGGCGCGACCTACTAAACCCTCATGTCCGCAACGAGTGGGACCGCACTCGCCGCTGGCGTAAAACGGTAACCAACAACGGGCTCTCCGAGGACGACTCGGGGAGCCCGTTTGATTTGACGGGTGAGCGTGGACACACCGCTCCCCTGAATTAAGTCGGGGACTTCCACGTGGAAAACGGGAGGGGCTTGGTTTGCGATCGAGGTTTCTGGCGGGAATCGTAATGACGTTGTTGGTTTGCGGCAGCGTTCGCGCCCAAAAGTGGGAGAGATTGGGCCCGGAAGGCGGGATGGTGGTGTCCCTGGGCGCCGGCTTGAGCGGTGAAGTTTATTTGGGCACGGCCGATGGACATGTATTCGCGAGCAATGACGGAACCCGGACATGGGAGCTGCGCGGGCGGGTGGGGAGCCGGCCGGATGCGGTGGTGACGCACCTGGTGGCCGATCCCCGGAGGGAGAATCGGATTTTCGCGGCGGTGTGGTTTCAAGCGCCGGGAGCAGGCGGAGGTGTGTTTGAAAGCGAGGACCGGGGAAAGAGTTGGACGCTGCTCGGGCTGAAAGAAGAAGCCGTCCGCGCGCTGGAAATGGCACCTTCGAAGCCGGACGAACTTGTCGCCGGTACGCGAAGAGGATTGTTTCTTTCATTGGACGCCGGGAAGAGCTGGACGCGAATCTCTCCGGAGGGCGATGAGGAACTACAAAATGTGGATTCCGTGGCCATCGACCCGCGCGATCCGCAAGTCATTTACGCGGGGACATACCACCTGCCATGGCTGACATACGACGGAGGAAAAACCTGGAAGCCGATCATCGCCGGGATCATCGATGATTCAGACATTATGAGCTTGCGTCTGGACGCTACCAATCCGTCACGCGTGTACATGAGCGCGTGCTCCGGGATCTATCGAAGCGAGAATCAAGGAGGAGAGTGGATAAAGCTGCAGGGGATTCCTTATGTCGCGCGGAGAACCCAAGTGATTGTGCAGGACCCGGCGAACCCCGAAACGCTGTACGCCGGAACGACGGAGGGATTGTGGGTTACGCGCGACGGCGGGGAGAGCTGGACCCGCACAACCTCGAAAGACTGGGTTGTGGATGACCTGATTGTTCTTGGCGGAAAGACCGGGGAACGGATTGTCCTTGGAACGGAAGGCCAGGGCGTGGAAGTCAGCGATGATGGCGGCGTGACGTTCAATCAGGCGAATCACGGGTTTACCCATGTGGTTGTAAGACAACTGTTGGCTGACGACTGGGTGCGCGGTCATTTGCTGATGATGATTGCGGGCAATGGAACAGAGATCCTGGAGAGCAAGGACGGCGGTAAGAGTTGGGTGGGCGTTCCGTTGGCAGCGGAAGATCGAGGAAAACGCGAGACTCTCGACGCGAGCCAAGTGCAAAAAGCCTTCGCGAGCCCGCAGGGATGGATCATTGAGCAAGAAAATGGCCAATTATGGATCTGGCAAGATGACAAAAACTCCTGGAAAGAGTGGCGGCTCGTATTGCACACGACCGGAGCGGCGGGGACGAAAGGGAAGACTCCCAGGAATGCGGAGCGAGCCGGGCGACAGGTTGTTCCACGCGGAGCCATTGCGTTCGGCCCCGGTGGTGCGGTCCTATCCACAAAGGAAGGTTTGGTGCGATGCCGGGAGTCCGGGGACTGCTCGCGAATTCCGGGATTTGGAACCGCAGTAAGTGCACGGCCAATCTGGGTGTCGAGAAACGGGAGTGAGATAGGGGCCGTGTCGGAAGGCAAGCTCGGGATATCGTCGAACGGTGGCCAGAGCGTGCAGTGGGTCGATTTGCCCGTTAATGCCGGGAATGTTCTCTGGCTGAAAGCAACGGAAGTGGAGAGGCCGGAAACCATCTTCATGGGCACCAGCGAAGGATTGTTTGCCTTGTTGCCCACAGGGAACAATGCGTGGGCCAAGGTCAGGGGTGGCCTGCCAACGGGAGGGGTTGAGCATTTTTCCTACGATCCCCAGATGTGGGCAGCGAGCGAGCACGACGGTGGAGTTTACATCTCGCAAGATCAGGGCATGTCGTGGAAACGCGTCGACGAGGATGCGGAGCGGGGCAGATTCAGCGGTTTGGTGGTCAAACAGGGTGGAACCGTGTTGCTGGGTTCAGAGAGCGAGGGCCTTCTCGAATTGGAACTGCGAAGGTCTACAGAGGCAGGCCAGAACCAGTAAGCAGGCCATTGTACTAATTTGCTGCACTTTGCGTTTGCAGATGTTGTGCCGGATCGAACGCCGAGCAGGCCGGAAGCCCGCTCTGGGAACCTATTTGTTCGTGACCGGGGACGAGATGGCACAGCGCACGCGCAAAGGGCCACGTGTGGGGGCCAAGTTCTCTTCTATTCTGGGGCGGCCTCAGGATTGGCGAAGAAGTGAAGAACGCGGCGCTTGAACTCGGCGGGTTGATAGCCGAGAGCGGCGGTGTGGAATGCGCCGGTGACCACCCAAAGGGATTTGGGGCCACGTGCCGCGGCGTAAATCATTTGAGAGTGGCGGCAGGGTAGCGTGGTGTCCGCACCATCGCAAATGAGGAGGACAGGAAAGGCCCGGGCCGCGACGGCATGTTGTGGCGAAACGTCTGCCACGGGAAATCCAGCAAGAGCCTGGCCACGGGCGAGCATTACCCACGCACCAGGAGCGAAGAGAGTTTTTCCAAGCCACGGATATTGTTGAAGGCCGGCGTAGTCGTAGGAAGCTTCCCGGAGGCTAGCGAATGAAGATTCTGCCACGACTGCTTCTATGCGAGGATCGACACCAGCGGATTGCAGGGCGATGCCCGCTCCCATTGATTCTCCCAACGCATAGATATGAACCGGATGTTCGGAGGCCATGAGGGCGTCCAGGATGGCACGGGTGTCGTTGCGTTCGAGCCAGCCGTAAGTGGCGATGGGTCCTTCGCTTTCGCCGTGGGCGCGCGCGTCCATAAGCGTGACGCTGTAACCGGCGCGGAGGAGGATGAGGGTGTGCTCGAGAACGCCCATGCGGTTATCGGCGACGCCGTGGAAAAGCAGCACCCAGAGGCCGTTCGGATGCGCGGCGCGGACTTTCCAGCCGTGCAGGAGGATGCCGTCGGGTGCCCGAACGTCGAGTGGTTCCGGTTGAACGCCGATCTGCGCAAAAGAAGCGTCGGCCTGCTGGGTGAGATCGGGAGTGAGCGGGCGTCGAATGGGATGTAGAAAGTTTGGCGTGACGAGCCAGCCAAAAACCATGGCGATGAGAGGCGGAGCAAGGAGCAGGACGAGCAGGATGCGGAGGAGTCGGCGGCCCATGGGGTCTCTGTCGTAAGGATACGAGGAGGTGAGTGATTTCGTTCCTGGTATTCCCAAGGTTTGTTCGGAATGAGGAACGCCAGGGGGTTAGGGAACGGAGAAGAAGAAGCCCCCGAGAGTCCGGGGCCCCTGCACAACGTAGCCATGTCAGGAGCGGAAGAGGACGTCTTCGCGCTGAAACATTTTCACTGCAAGAAAGAGGGCGATGCCGGCGTAGACGCAGGTGGAGAGAAAGATGATGGCGATGAAATTCCAGTGGTAAGTACCGGTGACGAGCTCCTTGCAAAGGAGACTGGCGTTGAGGATGGGGACGAGAGAGAGTTTGGCGGTGAGGTCGATTGGGAGCATGGCGCATACCGCCGGGATGATCACAATGAACATCAATGGAGTGACGTAACTTTGAGCTTCTTTGTAGCTCTTGGCAAAGACGGCGACGGTCATGAGGGCGGCGGCAAAGAGCACAGCGACAGGCAGGACCATAATGAAAACAGAGAGAACGGTGGTGAAATGGATCTGCAGTTGGAGTTGCGCGGCGTCGCTGCCCGCCTTATCGAAGGCGTGTATATGTTCGAGCACGGCAAAAGAAGCCCCCATGGAGGTGACGGAAAGCGCCGCGGTGACGAGAGCAGCGGTGAGAACCAGGAAAAACTTGCCGAAGACGAGGTCCACGCGGGCGATGGGACTCGAGAGAATCGTTTCCATCGTGCCGCGCTCTTTTTCACCGGCAGTCAGGTCCATCGCGGGATACATACTGCCGGTCAGGCAAAGCAGGATAACCATGTAGCCGATCACGCCGCCAAAAGCCGCGCCGCCTACCTTTTCAGGGGGGGCGACGTTGTTTTCCTTGATCTCGAACGGTTTCAAGGCCGAATCGGGGATGTTTTTCGCGGAGAGGTTGTCGTGGACGATACGGTCCCGGTATTTTTCCAAGCTTTTCTGGATGTTGTCCGTGGCGATCGCGGATTTCATATCACCTTCGTAGTTGTGGATGAGCAGCGCGGCGGTCTTCTGGTGGTCCACGTCATTCTGGAAGCCGGGGGGGATCTCAATGGCCGCGCGAATGTCCTTATTGATGATCTGGTCTTTCCAGTTTGGCTGGGTGGGAACGATTCTGATTTTGTTCGATCCGTGCAATTCCGCAAGGATAGCGGGTGAATCTTCTCCGCCAAGGATCATGACCGTAGGAATCTCTTCTTTTGCTTTGCCAATGAGGGCGGAGATGGCCGCGCCGAGTCCAGCGGTGAGCAGGGGGAAGAGGACGAGGGGCACAAGAAGCGAGGAAATCAGGGTGCGGCGGTCTCGAAGCGCTTCGCGGAGTTCCTTGCGGTAAACGACGGCGACATTGTGGAGGTTCATGTCAGTTGTTCTCCTCCGAGACGTAGAGCGGGGCTACAATTTTGACGAAGATTTCCTCGAGATCCTGATCATGGTAACGGTCGCGGAGTTCGGCCAGCGAGCCTTCGGCAAGGAGCTTGCCGGATTGAATGATGCCGATGACGTCACAGAGCTTTTCGACCTCGCTCATGATGTGGGTGGAGAAAATGACGGTCTTGCCGCGCCCGCGGCACTCGCGGATGAAGTCGATGATCGTGCGGGCGGTCATGATATCGAGTCCCAGTGTCGGTTCGTCGAAGATCATCACCTGGGGATCGTGGACCAATGTGCGGGCGATGGAAGTTTTCTGCTTCATGCCCGTGGAGAGCTTGTCGCAACGGCGATCGCGAAAAGAATCCATTTCGAGGCGAGTGAAGATCTCATTGACGCGTTTTTTGAGGGTGCCCTCATCAAGGCCGTTCAAGCGGCCGAAATACTCGACCATTTCCTGAGAGGTAAGGCGCGGGTAGAGGGCGGTGGCTGTCGATAGAAAACCGACGTTGGCACGGACCTTTTCCGGATCGTCGATGACGTCGTGACCGCAGACGACGGCGGTGCCGTCGGTGGGCTCCAAGATGGTGGCGAGCATGCGCAGCGTGGTGGTCTTGCCGGCACCGTTGGCGCCGAGCAAGCCGTAAATCTGGCCTGGTTTGCAGGTGAAGGAAACGTTGTCCACGGCGCGGATCTGGCCGCGTTTTTTGTCGTGGAAGACCTTGCTGAGACCACGCGCTTCAATCATGGAGCATCCTCATCGTCACAAAACATCATCCCAGGGGGCAGGGCAAACCAGCACTGAATACTATACGCAGACTGTCAGCAGAAAGTATCGCTAAACGGAGAAGAGCAGTTCACGGAGATTGGCACGCCTGTCAGTGGCCGATCTGAGGTTCGGCCACTACAAAACGTAGTTCGCGGGTTTAGCCTTTGTGGCAGTTGGGGCACTGCTTGGCATCAAACTTATCAGCGGGCACGCGGAAGACGTTATTGCACTGCACGCAGACCCGGTGAATGAAATCCTGCGCCTGCTTGGCAGTCTGCGGGGCGGCTTGCGCAGGGCCACCCGGCTGATTGGAAGTGGTGCTCATGGCGGTATTCTACCACGTTGCAGAAGTCCGGGGGCCTTGCGTGCGTGGTTCAGAAAAATAGGGGTGGATAAGGAAGTCTGTGGAGAAATGGAGTAACCTCCTGATAGACTTTAGGTTAGCAGGCCACCGCCACCAGAAACCGGCCAGCATGTTCCAGGAACGGCAGGGACTTCCCGGCGCGGGAAGTCCGAGGACGCAGGGCCGCGCCTCGCTTATGCCGAGCGAAGGAACGATTATCGAAAATTATGGATAAGAAGTTGCGAAACCGGACATTGTTGCTGCTCGCGCTGGCAGCGGTGGTGGCGTTCATTTTGATCAAGGTGAGCGGCAGGCAGCCGGTGGCAAAGATTGCGGCCACGACTCCTGTCAGGCAGAAGTTCATGTCCTCCTCGATTGCCAGCAACGGCAAAGTCGAGCCGATAGCGCCCATCATCGTCAATGCGCAATCGGACACGTTCGTGGAGAAGGTGTACGCCACGGAAGGGCAGAACGTAAAAAAAGGCCAGTTGCTATTGACGCTGAATGTGAAGGCTGAGGCGGCGCAGCTCGCGGCAGCGCGAGGGAAACTGTTGCGCGCGCAGGAAGACCTGCAAGCCGCAAAAGCCGGCGGTAAGGCGGATGAAGCAGCGCGCGTTTCGAGCGATCTGGCAAAGGCCCAAGCGGAGAGGGATCGCTTGCAGCGCGAACACGATTCTCTTGTACGGTTGCTCGCGCAAGGCGCGGCGACCAAGGACGAATTGGCGGCGAACGAATTGGCGCTGGCGAAAGCGCAGGCGGACGTGGAGAAAGACTCCGCGGCAAAGCAGGAGTTCCAAAGGCAAGTAGGCCTGGACGCATCTCGAGCGGCACTGGCCGTGCAGCAGGCGGAGAGCGAGGTTGCAGCCCTTGAAGAAAAGGTCCGGCAGGGAAGAATCGTCGCGCCAATGGACGGCACTTTATATTCTCTGCCGGTGAAGACAGGCCAGTACGTGAAGACCGGGGACCTGCTGGCGGAAATGGCCGATCTGCGCAAGGTGCGTGTGAGGGCGTTCATCGACGAACCTGACCTGGGCGGGCTAGAGCCGAACCTGCCGGTGCGAATCACCTGGGACGCGCTGCCGAACACTTCCTGGCAAGGAAAGACGGAGATTATTCCCAAGCAGGTGGTGGCTCGGAATCTGCGGAGCGTCGGAGAGTTGCGTTGCTCCGTGGACAATGACAAGTTGCAACTGCTGCCCAACGTCAACGTGAACGTGAGGATCAATTCGAAGGAACGGACGAACGTTATCACGGTCCCTCGGGGAGCGGTGGAAACGGAAAACGGGAGACGTTACGTTTTTGTCGTGAAAACTGGCGTGGGAGATTCGCGACTGGAGAAGCGGGAAATTCAAACGGGGATTGCGGACGCGACAAGTTTCGAAGTGCTGAGCGGTCTGCAGGCGGACGAGGTAGTGGCGTTGCCGGGAGATGTGGACCTCAGGGACGGCATGATCGTGAAGGTTGTGCACATGGACAACTCCAACGTTAGGGGCGATTAGGATGCTGGGTTATAGGAGAACTGTTTGGCCGGCGCTTTGCCTGCTCGCCTGGCAATCGTGGGGGGCAGCGCAGGACCCATCTATGGATGCGGCGAAGCAGGCCTTCGAGAAGGGCGACTATAACAAAGCCATCGAGATGCTGAAGAGCGCGGCGACGAAGGAACCAAACAACGGCGAAATTCAACTGCTGCTAACGAAGGCTTATCTGGAGTCGAATCAGATCGAAAATGCGGTGAACAGCGCCGAAAAGGCCGTGGCCATCGACCCGAAAAACTCCTCTTACCACCAGTGGCTGGGAGAAGCATATGGTGCGAAAGCGGACCACGCGTCCATGCTCAGCGCGTATTCCTGGGCGCGCAAAACGCAGAAAGAGTTTGAGGCGGCGGTGCAGTTGAACGAACGCAATTTCGACGGCGCCCAAGACCTGATCGAATACGATTGCACGGCGCCTTCGATTGTGGGAGGCGGAGAGGACAAGGCGCAGCCGTTGATTCAGAAGCTGATGAGCCTGGACGCGGCCGAAGGCCACTTCGGAGCGGGCGTGTGCAGGGCGGTCAAAAAGGAGTACAGCGGGGCAGACGCCGAGTACGCCAAGGCTCTCGAGAGCAAACCCAAAACGGCGGACCGCATCTACGACATTGGGGATTATTTTCTGCAGCGCGGACAAGGCGATAGGCTGCTGGAAGTAGCAGCGGCAGGAGAAGCGCTTGCGCCGAAGGATGCGCGCCGAATGTACTACCGCGGGGTTGGCTTGGTTCTGGAGGGGGAACAAAACGCGGAGGCGGAAAAGGAGTTGCGGGCGTACCTGGCGGCGGGACCGTTCCGGTCCAGCTATCCGAATCCCTGGGATGTGCATTACTGGTTGGGGCGGCTCTATGCTGCTCAGAAGAATGCGGAGGGGGCCCGGAGCGAGTATCAACAAGCGCTGAAGTTGAATCCAAAATACAAGAAGGCGCAGGACGCGCTGAAGCAACTGGGCGGACAGTAAGTCGATCAGCAGATCGAGCGTAAGGAATGCAATTCAAAGAAACATTAACGGTTGCCGTGGACGCTCTTCGCGCCAATAAGTTGCGGGCCGTTTTGACTTCGATCGGGGTCATCATTGGGAGTGCTTCCATCGTGCTGGTGGTGACGGTGGCGCTGACGAGCCAGAAATTTGTGATTTCGCAGATCGAGGCCGTGGGGTCGAACCTGGTGTGGGTTGAACTGGTGAAGAGACCCGGAAAAGCACAGCCGTTGAGCCATGAGCTGAACCTCGGCGACCTCGAAGCCGTGAGAAACACGATTCCATCCTTGACCGCGTCCGGGGGATTCACGGACATTCCCATGGTTGTCGTTGTGAATGGACAAGAGCGGCCCGTAAGCTTGATTGGGGTGACCGAAGGCTATCAGGCGATCCGGCGGCTCGTGGTGACCCGGGGCCGTTATTTCGACGCAGGCGACATGGACGGGCGGGGGAAAGTCTGCTTGATCACCCAGGAGCTGGCCGTGCGGGCGTTCGGCCTGGAGAATCCCATTGGGCAGAACCTCCACGTCGGCGACCTCATCTTTACGGTGATCGGAGTTTTCCACGAACGCGCCTCGACGTATGGCATTTCGGAGATTCAGAAAGAGACGGTTATCGTTCCGTTTATGTTGATGAAGTACTTCACGGGGGACGAGCACCTGGGCACACTGCAAGCGCAGGCTGGGAGTCCAGACGATGTTCCCATGGTTGAGAGGCGGGTGACGGAGATCTTGCATAGCCGGCATCCTCCCGAGGCAGAGTGGAATGTGCAGACCCTCATCGGGATCTTGTCCGCCGCGCGAAAGATCTCCCTCGGTTTGACAATCATGCTGGTAGTGATTGCCTTTATCGCGCTGTTGATCAGCGGCGTGGGAATTATGAACATCATGCTGGTCACTGTGAGGGAGCGGACGCGGGAAATCGGGATTCGAAAGGCTATCGGAGCGCCGCGCGACGATATTCTGGCGCAGTTTTTGATCGAAGCGTTTCTGATCAGTGGCGGCGGAGCCGTGACAGGAATCTTGATCGGACTGGCCATCCCTGTCGGGGTGCAGCAGCTCTTGCCGGGCAATCTCCGTGTACCCATTTCCACCGCGAGCGTGATTGTGGCGTTTCTGGTTTCCAGTTTGACGGGGCTGTTTTTTGGTTGGCTGCCAGCCAATCAGGCGGCAAAACTCGATCCGGTGGAGTCGCTGCGATACGAGTAGCCGTATTCTTGGGCAGTGGGATCAGCAGGAGGACAATTCATGGTCTCGAAGCGACGTCTTGCTTGTGCAATCGTGTGCTTGGCAGGAAGCTGCGCGCCCTTGCGCGCTCAGGACCCTCGCGATACCGCCGCGGCCACAGGTTCCACGTCAATTACGCTGACTTTGAGGCGCAGCATCGACCTTGCGCTGCAGAACAGCAAAGACATTCAACTGGCGAAGATTCAGGCGCGCGTGGCGGACAACAACGCCAACCTAACCAAGGCCGAGTTTCTTCCGAATTTTTATGCTGGTTCCGGTGCGGGCTATACATATGGTCTGCCGGAGACACCCGGAGGAAGGCCACCTTCCATTTTCAGCTTGACGTACACCGAAGAAATCTTCAACGGGCCATTGCGCGGGCTGGCCAGAGAGCAGCAAGAGCAGGCGAAGGCGCAGCGTTTGGTACTGGAAGATACGCGGAATGCCGTCATCGACCGCGTAGCCACGTCCTATCTGGAACTGGTGAAGGTAAAGCACTCGCTCGAGCTTCTCCGCAGAGAAAAAGAGAGCGCCGAGAAGATCGTGGATGTCACCCAGGAACGGCAAAACGAGGGATTTGAATTGCCCACAGAAGTGACCACAGCAGAATTGACGAAAGCGAGGGTTGTCCAGCGGATTTTGCAACTCGAGGGAAGGCAAGACGAACTGGAAGTTTATCTGCGCGACCAGCTTGGCCTGGCTCCCGACCAGCCGTTTGATGTGACTCCGGAAGATCTGCCGGGCTCAGCGGAACAGGAGGGTGCAAACCTTGTGGCCATGGCTTCCCAGGGCAACACGAGCCTGGCTTTTGCCGAATCGGATGTGAAGGCGAAGGAGTTCCGGCTGGCCGGCGAGAAAAAAGGGTACTGGCCCACGCTGCAGCTGGTCTCGGTTTACGATGTACTCGCGAAATTCAATTTCAGAAACTACTCCAACATCTACACGAACTTCACTTACAACAACCTGAACGCGGGAATCAACGTCAACGTTCCGATTTTCAGTTCCAAGACACGAGCGAATGTTGCTCTGGCCCAGGCCAGCTTGGATGCGGCCAAACTCAACCTGGCCAGTAAACGCAACCAGGTGAGCGCCGAGGTACGCCAGCGGTCGAAGAAGGTGCAAGAAGCTGATGCGGCCAAAGAAGTGGCGCGATTGGAATTGCAGTTGGCGCAACAGAAGCTTTCTGTGCTGCAATCCCAGTTCGGCGAAGGCAAAGCGAGTCTGCGCGATCTGGAAAAAGCCCGGCTTGATGAAAATGAGAGGTGGATGGCTTTCCTGGATGCAAACTTCCAGCGGCAGCAGGCGCAAATCGAGCTGCTAAGGACCGCAGGACAACTCGAAAAAGCGCTGGAATAAGCGGGATGCTCGAAAAGAACAGTCTGGATCTGCTGCGACAGGCACTGGGGAAGTTGGATGACGGCTTTTCTTCGCTCCCCCCTAGTCAAGCTGCAACTCTCGGCATTGACCATCTAGCGGAAGTTCTGCAGGCGACGGCAGAACGGCTGCAGGACAACTATCCTTACTTCCACCCTCTCTATGCCGGCCAGATGCTGAAGCCGCCCCACCCGGTGGCGTGGCTGGCATACGCCTTGGCGCAGTCGATCAATCCAAACAATCATGCGCTCGACGGCGGGCGTGCCTCCTCCGCGATGGAGAAAGAAGCCGTCAGTGAATTGGCAAAGATGTTTGGCTGGACGGAGCACTTGGGACATTTGGCGAGTGGCGGCACGATGGCCAATCTGGAAGCGCTTTGGGTGGCCGGGCAACTTAATCCCGGCAAGAGCGTCCTCGCGAGTGAGCAGGCGCATTACACGCATTATCGCATCAGCAGCGTACTGCGGCTTGAGTTTGAGGCTGTCCCCTGTGACGAGAATGCACGGATGGATGTTCGAGCTCTCGAGCAGCGGTTGACCAAAGGTGACGTGGGGACAGTCGTGGTAACTATGGGCACGACAGCGACTGGTTCGGTCGATCCGCTTCCGGAGATTCTGAGGCTGAAGGAGAAGTATGGATTTCGCGTGCACTGCGACGCGGCCTATGGCGGGTACTTTGGTCTGGCAAATAATCTGGGTAAGGAAGCGCGGGCCGCGTTCGAGAGGATTGGCAACGCGGATTCGATCGTGATCGATCCCCACAAACATGGTTTGCAGCCGTATGGATGCGGCTGCGTGATATTCCAAGACCCTGATGTGGGGCGCCTCTACCGGCATGACTCCCCGTATACCTACTTCAGCTCGAAGGAATTGCACCTTGGCGAGATCAGCCTGGAGTGCTCGAGGCCGGGAGCGGCGGCTGTGGCGTTATGGGCTACGCAGAAGTTGTTGCCACTCGAAAAGGGCGGTGAGTTTGCAAGGGGCCTGGAGTCGTGCAGGAAAGCGGCCTTGGATTTTCACGGAAGGATCTCTGCTGACAACCGTTTCGTAGCGGGATTCACTCCTGAACTTGATATCCTGGTCTTCGCACCGCAGGCGGAGAGCATCAGTGAGGCGTCCACCTTGAGCAGGAAGATCTTCGGGGCGGCGGCAAAGAGGAACCTTCATCTGGCGATCGCGGAATTGCCGTTTGCCTTCTTCGTGGCCGGTGGCATGCGAGAAGACAAAGAGAGCTTGACATGCCTTCGCTCTGTGCTGATGAAACCGGAGCACCGGGACTGGGTGGGGCGAATCTGGGAGATTCTGACTGAAGCGACCGATGAGGTTCTGCGGGGCTAGTCTTTGACCGCTGAGTGCCATGGAGAGAACTTCTGGGTACTGGCGCCAAGCTCCACTTAATGCAGGATTTAGCTATTGGATGCACCTTACGTGCCTTTGGCAGAAAGGCGTGCCAGGGCACAGCCAAGTTGGGTAAACTATGATTGAGATCTATTGGGGTTTGCTGAACCGCCGGCGTCGGAAATAGTGTGGCCGCCTGCGAAGTCACGAGCATCGAATTGCGATAAATGCTGAGGGTGAAGAAGAATGCCAGATGTAATGAAGACTTTGCTTTTGAATCCGCCGAGCTTTGAGAACTTCGACGGCGGCGCGAGTTCGCGCTGGCCTGCCACGCGCGAGATTGAGTCCTATTGGTATCCGGTTTGGTTGAGTTACCCCGCGGGACTGATTCCCGGCAGCCGGCTCTTGGATGCCTCGCCTCACAAGATCAACTGGCAGCAGACTGTTCAAATCGCGAAGGACTACGAATTTCTGATACTGTTCACGTCGACGGTGGGATTCGAAAGCGACGTCAAGCTGTTGAGGAAGATCAAGGAATCGAACCCATCCCTGAAAGTGGCGTTTGTCGGGCCGCACGGGCATATCAAGCCGGAAGAGACACTCAACGCCAGCGAAGACATCGACTTTATTGTGCGCGGGGAGTTTGACCACGCTGTGGCGGAGTATGCCCATGGCAAGCCGCTGGACCAGATTCTGGGCGCAAGCTATAAGAAGGACGGGAAGGTCGTCCACAACGCGCCGCGGCCGCAGTTGCATACGGAAGAACTGGATGCGCTGCCTTTTGCGACGGACATCTACAAGCGCGATTTGCAGATCGAACGTTACAACGTACCGTTTCTTCTGAATCCTTTTATCTCCTTCTATACATCGCGAGGCTGCCCGGCTTTGTGTACGTTCTGTATGTGGCCGCAGACGCTTTCCGGCCATGCGTGGCGAATCCGGTCCGTGGACAACGTCGTGGAGGAAGTGAAAAAGGCACTTGCATACTTCCCGCAGATGAAAGAGATCTTCTTCGATGACGATACATTTAATATCCGCAAGGATCGCGCCATCGAAATGAGCCGGAAGTTCAAGCCGCTGAAGTTCCAGTGGTCGTGTACAGCGCGCTGCCATAGCAAATATGAGGAATTGAAGTCCATGGCGGAGGGTGGGGCGCGCCTGTTTATCGTGGGCTTTGAGTCCGGCGACGCGCAGATTCTAAAGAACATCAAGAAGGGTGCGACCACGGAGATGGCGCGCGAGTTCATGAAGAACTGCAAAAAGGTCGGCATCAAGGTGCACGGCGACTTCATTATCGGGTTGCCGGGCGAGACGAAAGAGACCATTAACAGGACGATCGATTTTGCGAAGGAACTGGATTGCGAGACGATTCAGGTTTCCCTGGCCCACGCCATGCCTGGAACGGAGCTACACGAGCAGATGTCAAAGGAAGGATTCCTGCGCGTGGAGGCATTGGCCGACCGTGGGGGGCACCAACTGCCGCACATTGAGTTTCCGCACCTGTCCAAGGCGGACATGATGGCAGGTGTCACGCGGTTCTACGACGAGTATTACTTCCGCCCCAAGGTTGTCTGGCGCATCGTGCGAGAGGCGCTGTGGGACAGCCACGAGCGGAAGCGGCTTTATCACGAAGCGACCGAGTTTCTCAAGTTGCGCGCGGAGCGCCTGAAGTGGGTGCGCAACGGCGGCGAAGAGCCGAAAACCATGGTGGCGGTGTCTGGGGTCTCCCCAGCGAGCGGTAACGATTAAACACATAGAATGAGCCACGAGCACAGGCTAAGGATCAAAACCCTTACCGTGGTCTTGGTGATGGTGCTGTGTGCCAATCTCGGCGACCTGATGCTAAAACGGGGGATGCTGCAGATTGGGGCAGTGCAGATTTCGGCTGTTGGGATCTGGCATGCACTGCTCTCGACCATTCACAACGGCACTATCTGGCTGGGCATACTCTTTCTGATTGGCTTTACCCTTTGCTATATGACAGCGGTCAGTTGGGCGGATTACAGTTACGTGATGCCCGCGGGCGCCTTTGGCTATGCGGTTCAGACCGTATTGGCGGTGATAATCCTCCACGAGGCGGTAAATGCTCAGCGGTGGATTGGGGTTGTCCTCATCGTCACCGGAGTCTTGCTTGTAGGTCAGACGCATCCCACAACCACGGAGACAAAGACGGCGACGCCATGATCAAAGTGGGCTTGATGCTGGTGTTTTTCATCTGCTGCAGCACGGGCGGCGAGATTGCCATGACCTACGGGATGAAGCAAGTGGGCGAGCCGGGCAGTTTCCAACCGATGGTGCTCTTGCAGTTCATTGGCCAGGCCGTGAGAAACGGCTGGGTGTGGCTTGCACTGCCCCTGTTGGCTGCGTCTTTTTATTCGCTATTGATTTTGCTTTCTTGGGCACCGCTGAGCGTGGTAATTCCCGCTTCGGCGTTTAACTACGTCGTGGGGACCTTCGGGGCGAAATATTTGCTGAATGAGCGAGTCTCGAGCAAGCGATGGATGGGCGTTGTAATGGTGTGCGTCGGCGTGACGCTTGTGCTGCTTACCGGGAAAAATTGATCAGCGGACCGTTGTCTGTGAAATCGCACCGGTTCCCCCGGGTTCGTGATTTGTCAGAACGAATTTGCCCCCGGATTCGGCGAGAACATAGACTGGCGCGACTCTTTCCAGTTCTTCCTTCCTCTTGTCGTCTCCGGTTACAAAATAGATCCGCCGAGAGCCCGCCCAGACATCTTCGAGTTGATGACCCTCCAGGAAAATCGGGGGCGCATCGGGAAAGAGGGAGCCGAACCAGAGGCCATTGATGCGGCCTTGATAGATCAGCATCTGACTGCCAGTGTAGAAATTCACCGAGGACGCGTTCACGTATTCCCCATCGCAAATGATTTCTTCCCCTGGTTGCAACGTGCGCTGAATGGCGGCGGCAAGCGGCTGCGAGCCAAGAACGGGATAGAAAACGCGCAGAGAGATGTGGGCGCATTCGATGAACAGAATAATCATGCCGACAAGGGCCCAGTTCGCGGCGGAAACCTTGCCATAGCGGCGGAGCAGCCAATTCAGGCCCGTCCCAAGGAAAAAGGCGATTGCGGTGCCGATTAGCGGGCCTCGGAAGAGTCCCATGGCGCTCCCGGTGAGGTCCAGAAAATGGCCCAGCGAGAGGACGTAGACGTCCGGGTTTTTGTTGAGAAGGTCGGCGAGCTCCACACCGGGTTCGGGCGGATGAGAGATGATCGCCAGAACAATGGTGATTGCAGTGATCAGCAACCCCAAAACGAGCAACACAGCTGCGGAAACGCGCCCGCTTCGGGCAATCGCTGAGCCGATGGGAGATTGCTCTTCACGGGCAAGCCAATGCCCAAGGACCAGAGCGAGCGCAGGCAAGATGGGGGCGACATAATACTCCTGACGCGTGGAAAAACTGAAGAAAAATAGAATGACAGCCGCCCAGCAGGACATGAGAAGGAGGACTGCTTCATTGGACTCGCGTGAGCCCGCAATGCGAGGCAGCCGCAATCGGATTTGAGCAAGTGCCTGAGGAAAAAAAGAACTCCAGGGAAGAAGCCAAAGCAGCAGGAGCCCATAGAAAAGGAGGATGGGGACGGTTCCATAATCCGCCGGATAGCGCTTACCGAGATAGCGCCGGAAATGTTCGTTCACAAAGTAGAACCAGAGAAAGCCTTTGGCCTGGCCCGCAGGCGGATTGCGCAGAGCAGCGAGAATATGCCACGGAGCGGCAAACAGAAAGAAAACAAGGGTGCTGGACCCCAGGTGCATTTTCAGCGAATGGCGAAGGTCCCCTACCAGCAACAAGAAAACAAGAATGATAGCGCACGGAAAGACCACACCGATCAGGCCTTTCGTCAAGACATTCAAGGCTACAGACACCGCAATCGCCCAGCAGGAAAGCGCGGAGGGCTTTTTCTTTTGCCAGCCATCCAGAAAGAAATAGAGAGAGATTCCAAGCCAGAGGCCGACCGTCACGTCCGGGATGATGAGCCGCGTGAACAAGTAGGGGCCAACAGAGGCAAGGAATGAAACTCCACCCCAGAAGCCCGCGCGAGGCGAGAGGAAGCGGCGCCCAAACTGGTAGATCAGGAACGCCAGCAAAAGGACGCTGAGATGAAGCGGAAGGCGCGCCGTCCATGCCGCGACTCCAAACAACTTGAAGGAAATGGCCATGGCCCAATAGGGAAGCGGAGCCTTTTCCAGATAGCGGATACCATTTTCGTGAAGAGTGACCCAATCGCCGCTTGTGAGGATTTCGCGGCCGGCATCCGCGTGGGAAGAGTCTGCGTCGTCCATGAGCGGGGGACGAAAGAGGCCGGGGCCGTAGATGAGGATCCAAAGCATCGTGAGGTTCAGAAGCGATGGTCCGACACGTTGTCCTAGGGCACGGTTCATGTGAGGTAAGCGCTTTGAGAGCAGTTCAGCAGACCATAGTGTGAAATTAGAGCTTCAGTTTAGCACGCAGGAAGCCGACAACCTTTTTGCGATACGTGGTATCCTAAATGACCAACACCTCGATAAGAGCGGTGGTCAAGAATAGTCGTTTTCGGAAGGCTTAGACTCCCCAGGAGCAGACACCGGCGTGTGGCAGACTACCCTACGTTATGTGATCCTGCTGCCAGCCCTGGCACCGTTGATTTATTACTTTCTTGCTATTTACGCAGGCTGGAGCTTTTTCCGCGGGAGAAAGAGGCTGCGAAAGATTGATCGCTCTTTTGCGCCTCCGATCAGCATACTGAAGCCGGTCCGCGGCGTGGACAGGGAAGCTTACGAAAACTTTGCCAGCATGTGCCGCGTGGACTACCCCGAATATGAGGTTGTTTTTGCCGTGGCGGAGACAGACGATCCGGTCATCGCCCTCATCGAGAAACTAAGGCAGGACTTTCCTGAGCGGTCCATCCGGCTCATCGCCGGCGTCGAGCAAACCGGAAAGAGCCGGAAGACCAATAGTCTTTGCCGGCTGGCCAAAGAAGCAAGGTATGACTTGCTGGTGATCAACGACAGCGATGTCCGGGTGGAGAGGGACTACCTATGGGATGTTGTGGCGCCTTTCCAGGATCCGAAAGTCGGAGTGGTCACGGCATTGTTCCGAAGCAAGACTAACGGGGCGCTGACCTCGGACCTGGACGCTGTAGGTGTGCCGACCGATTCCTCAGCGAGCACGCTGTTGGCCTGGAAGTTCGGCAAGCTGGACTTCGCCTTAGGGTGGACCATGGCGATCCCAAAGGCGCGACTGAGGGAGATCGGCGGCTTTGACGCACTGGTCGACATGCACTCTGACGATTTTGCATTGGGAAACATGGTAGCCAAGCGCGGTTACCGAATCGACGTGATGCGAAAGGCCGTCTGGATGGTATTTCCCGAGGAGAGGCTGAAGGGATTCTTGTCGCACGAGTTGCGCTGGATGATTCAGCTCAAGAATTTGAGATTGCTCGGTTATCTGGGGATGTTTCTGACGTTCGGGTTTGCCTGGTCCTTGCTGGTTGCGGCGATCGTTCCCTCATGGAAAATTGCGGCAGCCTATTTCGCGGCGTACCTTGTTTTGCGATTTTCCGTTGCGTGGCTTATTGGTGTGTGGGGACTTGAGGATCCGACGGTTCGAAGAAGGCCGTGGCTGACGTTTGTGCGGGATGGGCTAAATCTGGCGCTCTACATGGCGAGCTTCTTTTCGAACACGATCGAATGGCGGGGCGTATCCTACCGTTTGCATGGACCCTTTCTTGAGCCGGTCCGTTCCGTCCACGGACATACATTAGCCAGATGAGCTTGGTTAACTTGCCTACACAGCACCGAGTTATGTTTCTCCGCGCCGAATGATGCCCCACGTAGCCATCTGGCGTCTGTTGATCCTTGTCCTGGCAATTGCGCCCCTGGCTTATTACATCGTTGCCGCTCTGGCAGCTTTTCGTTTTTTCCATAGAGAGAGAAAGAAGCAGCTTCCAGAGTTCCACCCGCCGGTGAGTATTCTAAAACCGGTGCGCGGTGTGGATTTCGGATCGTACGAGAATTTCTCAAGCTTCTGCCGGCAGAATTACGAGGAATATGAGGTTCTTTTTTGTGTGAACGAAATATCCGATCCTGCGGTGCCGGTGATTCAGCGGGTGATGGCAGAGTTTCCGCAGCGCCACATCCGCATTCTCTCCGGCGCGAAACAGACCGGTACAAATCGCAAGGTAAATAATCTTGCGCTGCTTACGCAGCAAGCACAGCATGAATTCCTAGTGCAGAGCGATGGCGATGTGCGTGTTGGCCCGAACTACTTGCGAGAAGTGGCCGCTCCCTTTGCCGACCCATCTGTCGGTATTGTGAGCTGTTTTTATCGGGGGATTGCGCAGCCGAATCTGGCGGCGGAGCTTGAAGCGGTGGGCGCAGCAAGCGATTTCTTTCCCGGAGCCATGGTTGCTGAGTGGATGGAGGGCGTGACATTCGCCCTGGGCGCTTCTGTGGCCACAAGGAAGGCCTGGCTGCAGAAGGTCGGTGGATATGAATCCTTCGCGAGCTATCTGGCTGACGACTACGAGATTGGCAACCGCGTGCACGCCGCTGGTGGCAGGGTATTGTTGTCCCGGGAAGCTGTTTGGACGATGTATCCGGCGTTGAGATTTCGAGACTTTTGGGAACACCAGGTGCGGTGGGCACGGACGGTCCGGTTGGTGCGCCCGGCGTCGTTTTTCGGGTTGATCGTGACGCATGGGCTGCCCTGGGTGGCGGCTGCGGCGTTGGCTGCGCCCAAAGCGTGGGTCTCGGCAGGCTATCTGGCGGCGTATCTCGTGTTGAGGCTGATGATGGCCTGGGTGGCCGGTGTGTGGGGAGTTGGCGATGATGTTCTACGGAAGAGATTGTGGCTGGTTCCGATCCGAGATGCCGTGCACTTCCTCGTGTGGCTGGCGGGTTTCACGTCGAACCGCGTGAAATGGGGAGGAATCGAATACACCGTGGAAGACGGCAGAATGAAGGTAGTAGATCCCTAAGCCGTAAGTTTGCGGAGAATCTCCTCTACAGGTTGGTTTTGTGGCGCAGGTACTCAAACCTACTGGCACGGCCAAGAGTGGCTGTGCCACAGGACTTTTTCCGAAAGCTGTGCAGTCGAGAGGATATCTCCGCAAAGCTCGCACGAGCTTGAATCCTCTTTCTTTTCGGTGTCATCATGCAGGCAAAACGATCGGCTCGCTCAACCTGGGCCACCCGCAGTTTGCCCCCGCCTCAAAGCCGATTCACTACCAGGAGCGAAGATGGCCAAGTCAAAACTGAAGAATATTCACAAGTTCATCAAGCCGTATGTCGTCACATCCGGGAAGGATTTTCGCCTGAAGGATTATCATCCGGAGGACACGCACCATCTCAATTCAGAAGACAAGCCCGAAGCCAAGAAATGGCTGGAGCGTGGCGTTTCGTTGCTTTCCGAGTTGCAGCAAATGCTCTACGCGCAAGGCAGTTGGGGATTGCTGCTGGTGTTCCAGGCCATGGACGCGGCAGGGAAGGACGGAACGATCAAGCACGTTATGTCCGGCGTGAATCCACAGGGTGTGGATGTCCATTCCTTCAAGTCGCCATCGAGCGAAGAACTGGCGCACGACTTCCTTTGGCGCACAAACCGATGCATGCCGCCTCGGGGCAAGATCGGTATCTTCAACCGGTCGTATTACGAAGAGTTGCTGGTCGTTCGGGTTCATCCCGAATTTCTGCAGAAACAACGCCTGCCGGATTCTCTGCGAGGAGAAGGCTTCTGGAAGAGCCGTTATGAAGACATTAGAGCGTTTGAACGCTACCTGACTCGAAACGGAATTGCCGTGTGCAAATTCTTTCTCCATCTCTCTAAGAAAGAACAAAAGAAGCGCTTTATGGAACGCCTGCAGAACGAAGAGAAATTCTGGAAATTCTCCTCGGCCGATTTGAAGGAACGCAAATTCTGGGACGAGTACCAGGATGCTTACGAAAAGATGATCCGCAACACGGCCACGGAGTATGCCCCTTGGATTATCGTTCCAGCGGACAACAAGTGGTTCACCCGGCTGCTGGTAGTTGCCACGGTGGTGGCTGCGCTGGATCGCTTGAACCTCGAGTATCCGAAGGTTTCAGCCGCGGAGCTGGCGGAATTGAAGGAAGCACGGAAGCATCTGGAGAAGGAATAGCGCCTCTTCCTAGTGAGGTCCTCCGCGGTTGTCAGTCGAGCCGGGATCCGGAATCACTTTCAGGCGGTTCAAGCCCATTCCGTGGAATACGGTCGGCCAGTAGTTCTTGAACATGTTGCCTGCGAATCTCCAGGCCAGGTCGGTTCCAAAACGCTCAAAGGTTTTCCCGGCGTTCTGCTCGGAGACAGGCAGATAGACATTGGCCAACGATTCGGCCATCAAGGTGCCAACGATTTGGGAGCTGTTGAAGACGTCTCTGCCTGAGTCGCTGCGCGTGACGAACAAGCGCTTGGCGGAATACTTTACGCTGCCCCAGACGGTCGGGCGGTATTGGGGATAGAAACGCGGGTCCTGATGCAGCGTGGACGCCAGGACGAAGGTACTGAAAAACGCGTTGGAAGAGGTCCTGGCCAAGGCAGCGCCGAAGCGGCCTCCATAGGCGTCCCAGCCTTGCCCGTATGCCTCAGGAGAGTTCCTGGCCTGGCTGTAAGCCGCGTTGATTCCAGCGGCGATGAGATACGGGGGAGAGATACTCTGATTGATGAAGAGCCTGAACTTCTCGCCGGTGGTCATCGGGCCTTCGCTGTGCGCGATATCGGGGAAGACAAAAGATTTGTTCGTCATGTAGCCGATGAACCGGCTTGTCGTGCCTGCTGCCTGGCCAGTCATGCCCTGGGGCTTGGGCTGGGGCGAATCCGGTAGAGAGGTCTGATTGGTGCCAGCTCCAGCGGGGGCTTGGGCGAAAAGAGTCACCGGACCCGAGAGGCAGGTAACGAGGATAAGGAGAGCGGAAATCCGGTAACTGGAGCGCGTTACACGCGGATGAGAGTTCATGATTATTCTTGCCCTTTGACCTGAGGCCACTCCCCGCTCGCCGTTGGCAAAACCGCAGAGACGTTTCCGGCTCCGCGTCTCTTGGAGGCGCTAAGCTCGAACCCTGGTCACGAGCACCCCGGTTGTAAGTCAAGGACCTGGGACGTGCGGGGCAAAGTATCACGGCTTTCTCTGCTGCTGCAACTAACTTCTGTAGAGAATGGGACTTGCTCGATTCTGCGACGACGGAAATGACATAAATGACATGGGGTGCACGTCAGAAAAGTTGTAGGTCATGCGGCTAACCGTTCGGATCTGCGCTCCCAAAAATCCTGGAACCGTCCGCTCAGTTTCGAACAGCGTAGCGCAATGACGGCGTTGGAGCCGCGTACGGTCCAGTGCATGCCGGCTCGTTTTAAGCGCGTGCCAATCGCTACCTTGCAGCCTGCCTCCACCACTCCGGTCGAAGTGCATAAGCCTTGGGCGTGGAACTCCGGATAACGCATGCGCTCTCGGTTGGTCTGGAAATAAAGCAGACAGCGCCGCGCTTGTTCGGAGTGCGCCACCTGCCGGCGAATGGCGGCGAGGAGCGTACGGAACTTTCCGCTATCGAGTTCTTCATGTCTTCGTTTAGCCCACTGAACGGCGCGCGGAGAGGTGAGGCCATAGAGAGCTTTACTAAGCTCACTCAGGTGCTGCTTAGCATGAAAGCGGTCCACGATCTGGATCGTCCCGGGAAACAGCTCCGCGACTAGATTCCAGATCCACGGGGCACCATCTCCGAGCGCCGCGGTACGCGCAGCCTGGGTGAAACGGCGCCGCTGGGTCTCACGCCAGACTCGCTGAGCAAAGGCGGAACGTTCCTTGGCGATGTTCGGGACGAAAGCACTCTCGATGGCTGCCGAATAGCTGACCGATCCTTCATCGCGGACCGGAGCGCCCTGGCGATCGAACGATTCTGCACTCCAGACAGTGCACAGTTTGACCTCCCGAGTCTTCGCGGCGCCCGCCCTCTTACCAGGCACGCCTCGCAGTTCCGGAGCTCGCAAAGGGATCCCGGTTCCATCAATGCCCAGGTACAGCGTCTTGGGCAGCGGAAGAGCGTCCAGCGGTTCGCTGTTACGGCGCTCGTCTTCGGCGATTTCCTCGCCCAAGGCTTCGGCGGTGCGTTCCACTTGCTTGGCATCCACCACCACCCCGACGAGTTCCTGCAACAGTTGGCTGCCTTCCTGAAAACTGACCATGGCGCCGACCGTGCCGGTCATGCGCGTGAGGGCCGGAGACAGAGAGGTGTTCTCCATCCCTAGCTGTTGATCGCGGGGACAGCAACCCTGACCACAAGAGGAACAGTGATAGTAGGCACGCTCCAAACGCAGCGGCCCGAGCACGCTGTGGAACTGTTTGCTCCGGCGTCCGGCAAACTGCGCTTCCCCGCCACAGCGGCAAGGGATCCGCGAATCCAGCTCGTCCGAGGTGTCGGCATTCAGCCGTTGTTCGATGGCGCAGGCTGCCAGCCGCAGCGTGCCCTGGCGCAGGGCCATTTCCAGGGCCTCGAAATCCAGTTCGGCCATCGCCCCTCGACCTAAAAGGGCTTCGACCTCTTGGCGGACTTCGCTTTCCAAGGCCGTCTGGAGCCCCTTTTTTGGGCGGCTTCGGAAGCCGCCGGAGCCGCGAGTTGGGCATCCGCCCATTGCTCGCAAGCTTCCCAAAAGGCTTCCACTTGTCGACGGAAGTGTTGTCCGGCCTCCACCTGATGGCGCACGAGTTCGGCTTGTGCCGGGGAAATAAAACGGGACTGCGTCCGACCACCCACGCCGCGGGTGAGACTGAAGTAAGGGCCGTGGCGGGCCTTGGGGTCCTGGGCACACGTACAGCCGGGCTTACTGCATTTGACATAGCGCTCTGAAAGCGAGCCACGACGCATGGGTTTGGGCTGCGTGAACTGCAGGGCTAGATCCCAAACACGCGCTGGAATTTCCGGAGAATTGGGCATGATTCCCTCCTTACGGCTATAGTAGCCGTAAGATACCTACCGGACAACCCTATTCTCGCGCTATTCTGATTTCTATGTCGTGCGCCCAATGACATGTGCCAAGTTGACGGAGCAGAAAGTCCCGTTTAATCTAGAAAGGTTGAAGTGCGGGTGCGAATCCTTTCCTTGCTTCTGCTACTTCCTGCGGTACCCCCGGTTGGGAGGTCGTCCAATTGGTAGGACTCCAGACTCTGGATCTGGCTATCCTGGTTCGAGTCCAGGCCTCCCAGCCAACTCTTTAGAATCAGCGGCTTAGATTTCTTCCTAAGAGCACATCCTAAGAAATCTCGCAACCCAGTACTAGGTTTCTGAGGATTTGCGCATGGCCCAACCCAAATACACCATCTATAAATCTGTCCGCTTGAAGGACAGTTCTTGGCGTTACTGACGAGCGGCACTCCACGCCAATCACACCATCAAGCCTGATGTCGTGATCGTCGGACGCAGAGAGGAGAAACACCCGGAGCGTAACTACTACCTCGCCTGCGGCGGAAAATGGATTCCTGCCGGGGATGACGCACTAACTGCACAACGGCAACGGTATTCGTCAACCGTTTCCTCGATTGTCAGAAACTTCGCATCCCTACCGTTGGTCGCTAGCCTTGTTAACGGACTCACGGCAAGTAGTCGGGGAAACGAGTGCCTGTCCTGCAGCCTTTCCACTGGCGATCTCCTTCCGCAGGAAGTAGAATCCCTGTCACTGGGAAGAGCATCTAAGGAGTAGTGTCGACCTGGATAGAGAATGTCTTGCCTGAGGGAACCTGGGTTCTCTGACAGGCCCAGAATGGCACCAATCTCATCAAAGACGGGATCTGGCCTTCACGAAGGCTAGTTTTATTTCGCCGATGCAAGAAAATCCTGTGAACGCCAGCAGTGCCTCGAGTCCGGGTCCTGGACAAGCAAGCGCAAGGGCGCGGGTTATGTCTGTCGTGACGACTCTCCTACCTCCTCTCGTAGTCGACCTGGACGGCACATTAATAAAGACGGATTTATTGCTGGAGTCAGTCTGTAACTTGCTGCGGCAACAGCCACTTGCGCTTTTCGCGCTACCCTTCTGGCTGCTCAAAGGGCGAGCCCAGCTGAAGCAGGAGATTGCACACCGTGTCCAGCTAGACCCAGCTCTGCTTCCCTATCGAACCGAGCTGCTTGACTATCTGCGGGCCGAACACGACAAGGGCCGATCGATCATTCTTGCAACGGCGAGCGACCAGCGATTTGCCAGGTACGTCGCGGATCACCTGCAGCTGTTTGACATGGTTCTGGCAAGTGACGGCGTCACGAATCTTGCTGCGCAACGCAAACGGGCGCGCCTCGTTACCGAATTCGGCGAAAAGGGCTTCGATTACGTAGCCAACGAATCTCGCGACCTGGCAGTCTGGTCTTCCGCAAGGAAAGCCATTGTCGTCAGTCCGAACCCGCGGTTGAAGCGAGCCGTGGTGAAGGTCTCGCAGCTTGAAACCGCATTCGAAGAACCGGGGCCCAGCGTTGGCGAGTACTTTAGGGCGTTGCGGCCTCAGCAGTGGTTGAAAAACATTTTGGTGTTCGTGCCCCTTTTTTCGGCGCACCTCTTCACCGAGCCAGCTCTATTAGTAAGAACGATCATTGCCTTCGTGGCGTTTTGCTGCTGCGCGTCGGCCGGCTACCTTGTGAATGATTTATGCGATTTGCCAGCCGATCGTCATCATCCCTCAAAACGTTTGCGACCGTTTGCTTCGGGACAGTTGCCGCTGGCTTACGGATTCGCAACGGCTCCGGTGCTCATGATGTTGGGTTGCCTCCTGGCCGGTTTGCTTTCCGGGCTATCCTTGGGAATCGTGGTGCTCTATTCCATGGTAGCGGCGGTCTATTCGTTCTCTCTGAAGAAGGAGGCGATGCTCGACGTGTTCACTCTGGCCTCGCTCTATACACTGCGGATTATTGAGGGAGGGCTTGCGGCAGCGGTACCGCTGTCGGTGTGGTTGTTGGCATTTTCGATGTTTTTGTTTCTCAGTCTTGCGTTTATCAAGCGCTACGCGGAACTTGTCATCATGCGTAGCATCGATGGGGATCACGCTAAGGCACGAAGTTATGAACTGAGCGACGCGGAGTTACTGGTGTCCACAGGGAACGCCAGTGGATACGCAGCGGTTCTGGTTCTTTCGCTCTACATTGCTAGCGGCTCGGTGAAAGTGCTTTACTCCACCCATATGGTCCTCTGGCTGGTGTGCCCGTTATTGCTGTATTGGATTGGATACCTCTGGATGGTCGCCCATCGCGGGAACATGCATCACGATCCGCTGGTATTTGCCGTGCGCGACCGGACCAGTCGCATCCTAATACTGCTTATGCTCGCCGCGGCGTTAATAGCGATTTAGTATTAAAAGGAAACGACGAGGCCCTGACAACCTGTGGTAAAGAAGTATGGTCTACGAGTGAATCGCGAACTCCTTCCCGTTGCGCTGGGAGTCTTTGTCTTCGCATGCACGGGATTGCTGCCAGTGGCAAAAAGCTGGGAAGGCAGCACTCAAGCCATGGCATCGAAGTCCATCTTGGATCTTCAGGCCTTTCGTCAGGTGACTTCAAACAAAATAAAATCCAACACGGGCGCTCAGGGAACGGCCACGCTCATTAACCTGAATCCCGCAGTCAATGCCTGGTATGTGATGGAGGTTGACTGGCAGGACGGTTCCAAGTCTTCTTACCATCTGGAAAATCCGCAGCCGCGTACGGACAAGGTACTTCTTGATCCAAAATACCCGTCGGGAATCGAGATCTCGGAGGGAAACACCCGCTATTCGTGCGATCTTTTTTCAAATAAAACAAGCGGCCCGCTGGACCAGGCAAGGAATTCGCAATCGCCGTACGCATCGCTGTGCGAAGGGCGGCTTTTTCTGAGGAATGCCGTTACGGGGCATCGAACAAGATTGGAAGCGGAAGCGGAATTTTTTCGTACGCAAGTGTGGGGCGGCGAGAAAGTCGCGGTGATGTTCCATCATATTCTGGAAGATAACAACCGTGAAACCGCAAAGTTGACGAACGCAAGCGGGTCGGGTGGCGGGAACCTCGCAGATAGCAAAGCAGAGGATGCTCCGCCTGCCGCCATGATTGATCCGAAATACGCGGGACGGGTCCTGACTCCCAGCGGCCTAGGGATACCCCTGGACAATGCGCGAACGGGAGTCGCACCCGGAGTGTGGTATTCCGCAAACGGTAACCCAGGCGTGTACGTGAGCCTGATTGAGCCGGGACTGATCGACGCGGCAATCCTGCAAAGCTACAAAACCCTGGTGAGTCCACTCGACAGCGTCGAGGCTTCCTCCTTATGTTATCTGGTTGCTTTTGACCTGGATCGCTTCGATTTGGGTTACGCACTCGGGACAGAGCACCCCTCCGTGGAGTGGTCCGACCATATTCAGCCAGCAATGAAAGATCCGAAACTGCCCGGCCCGGATGGAATTGGAACGATTTCCCCACTTGTCGCAACCGGAATGGTTGGCCCTGAGTCTGTCCGCAAAACCGTGGGCACGTTCACGGGTGGATATAAGCGGATGCACGGGGCGTTCAAGTCCGGCGACCTTGCGACGAAAAATCATGGGTCGCACTACGGTTTTGCGGTGGATGGCGTTGTGTTCAGCAAGCTGGAACCTGGTTTGGCTACCATTTTCGTGCTTGATGACGGTTCGGTCCAGATGAAGACCTGGGATCTGCAGGACGACGCTGAGCTACCCAAAATCAAACATGCGCGACAAAATGGGGTTCCCCTGGTCGAATCCGATGATAAATCGCAGGCCACCGTTCCCGGACGGTTGGTCAACAAGTGGGGCCCAGGAAACTGGTCGGGCTCCGAAGTGATGAAATTACGCACAATCCGCGCCGGTGCAGCGCTGCTTACGAACGGGAAAAAGCGCTTTCTGGCCTACGCCGTATTCTCGGACGCGACTCCTTCCGCTATGGCTCGCGTGTTTCAAGCCTACCGCTGCAACTATGCCATGCACCTGGATATGAACGCGCTGGAGCATACCTATCTCGCGCTTTATCGCCGGGTGGGATCGCAATTATTTGTCGATTACCTACTTTCTGAAATGAATGAGGTGGACAAAATGGATTCTGGGGAGGAAGTTCCGCGTTTTCTTGGTTACTCCGACAATCGCGATTTCTTCTATGTGATGAGAAAGGATCGGTAAGAGGAGGCGCAAATGAGGGTGGTCCGTTCATTGTGCGTGGGACTGTTGGTTCTTTTGGGGCTTGTCCGTTTTGACTCGTTCTTGTCTTCATGCCAGACATTAGAACAACAAAATGAAATTCTGTTCCAGCGAATACAACAAGAACACGGCCTTACGGACCAGCAAATGGAGGAGATCCGGAAAATCTTCGCAGGCTCGCGAATTATGGGGCAGGGGAACCCTGCGGTAACCCAACATCCTGTCACGCCCGACGAATGCAAAGTGAAATTGACTAATTTGGGTATCCACTATGAGAACCCGCAATTTGTGAAGATTTGCAAAGCCAAGTACATGGCTCCTTTGTACGATCCTTCCAAGGAAAAACCCGAAGATGCCAAAGCGTGCATTGACCAGTTCGAATTCCCCGACATTCCTTGCACGTACCCAGTAGTCTGGGTGAAAGCTCGCGAAGCCGCAGAAATTTGTTGGGCGATGGGAAAGCGCCTTTGCGATGCCCACGAGTGGGAAGGGGCGTGCTCAGGAGATCTTGAGCCCCCAGACTATGACTTCGCTCATTTGCTAGGACTGGCTCCCGAAGAAGCGATTCACCGCATGCGCTCCTTGCACAATAAAGCTGACGCCCCAACGAAGTCCTGGAGTTACGGACCAACCTACGAAACCGGCATCTGCGCGACAGGGAGCACGAAGACTCCTGGTTGCAATGGCGGGAGCTGGACAGGATGTGGCTCTAACACTTACCCGACCGGCGATTTCCCCGCATGCAAGAGCAAGTTAGAGGTTTACGACCTCAACGGCAACGCCGCCGAGCACATGAATCTACCGCTGAATGACAGTGAAATGTCGAGTCTGGGCAGCAAAACGTTGGGTTACACGGAAATGAAAGGCAGCTGGTTCATATTTGACACCTATCGGGCGCACGATGATTGGTGTCGCTGGCGAGCGCCGTTTTGGCATGGCACTCGGGTAATGGATGAGCACAGTCATGCCAATTACCATTTAAGTTTTCGTTGTTGTAAGACCGTGGAACCAGGGAGCAAGAAAGCCACGAGCGCAAATCCAACCTCGGATGAAACCCAGTCAGCTAAGAGGTAAAGGTAGCTCCTACACTCGTTTCAAGCCGTTCCAATCTGTCACGCAACACGGGCGCGATACATAACACCGTAATCCTGAGATCTTGGATCGTTGTGCAAGCGGGAATCGTGTCGGTGCAAAAAATATGCTTTACGGGCAGCGACCACAGGTCTTGCCACCGCTGCCCGCAGAACAATCCGTGCGTCACGCAGATATAGAGTTCTTCCGCGCCTGCCGCTACCAGTTTTTCACACGCAGACACGAGGGTTGCCCCGGTGTCGAGTATGTCGTCAACGACCACAGCGCAGCGCTGTACCTTTCCGATAGGCGTATGGTGCACGATTCCGGCAGCACTTCGTTGCTTTTCAAAGTAAACGACGTCTCCGCACGCAATCCCCGATGCAGACTTCACCGCTTGGCAACGCGGAATCGCGCCTTGGTCGGGAGACACAAAACACACCTCAGTCAACGCAAGCTTGCCGAGGCATTCGCCGAATGTCTTCGCCGGAGAAAGCGATTCGATCGGTAACGGAATCAGCCTTTTGTCCTCTTCGCCGTGCACGTCGACGGTCCAAATCTCATCAAACGCAGAAGCCTTCAACAGCGCTCCCGCCCAAGCGGTGGTCAAACTTTCTCCTGGCTTGATTTTGTCCTCGCGCGAATATGCTAGATACGGCAGAATCCCTGTTACTCGATGCGCGTGTTCCTTTTTCAGCGTGTGGGCCAGCAACAACAACGAGAGTGTCTGGCAATCGGGGGCGCCAACGCCCCCAAGTATGAAACAATGCTCGCCAGAGACTGAGCTTTCGACCTTGGCGTGCAGGTCCTTATTTTGGTAACGCGTGATGGAGAATTGTCCTGGTTTCAGCCCAGGAAGGCCGCACAAACGTGCGCTCGTGTCCGAATATTCAGCAAAGCTGAAAAGTAGCGGCATTGTTTTTGCCCTGTTGCGACAACCTCCGGAACCTTAGATGATCCAGGAGGCTACTCGGATAAGCCACTTTGGGGAAGCGTGCTTGTTATCTGCAGGTGTGACGTGTTCGGGAGAGCCGTCAGTTACTTTGTACCATTCTAACTGCCGAAGTATCCTGACCTTCCGCGAGAAGTCTCCAATCCAAGTGTATCGGACCCTCGTCGCTAAGAATCTTGGCCGTCGAGGGATTCTGCAGTAGGTCGTGGATCGATGCAAGCTTGCCGTCGACCACGGCCCACTGACTTACAAGCCGAATACCATGACTGTAATCTTCGTAATTGGCCCCGTGGACAGTGCTCAGAGGCTGAATGGGTTGGCCCGGAGCGCGATGCCAGCCGTAAATGGCAATACGCCCGACATACGTCGCCAAACGATTGCTCATCACGACGTCTTTCTTGTCGCCGGAGACCAGAGCGCCCAGCCATGCTCCGAGGGCGTGCATTTGATCCTCAATCATCTGGTTATGTTCCGAATAGTATGCCGTCGATCTCATCTGTGGTCCGGCCGGCAAAGGCTGCGGCGTCAAATGATATTGGGACTGAGAATAGATGGCATCGACCATTTTTCGAGTGGGTAGGACAAATCCGAAGCGCTCCGCGACCGTGATCGCCGTATGCAGATTCATTGGAATGCGCAGAAAGTCGGAATTCGAGCCGATGGCGAGGTAGTCGGGCATTACGAAGATGGTTGCGGTGAGCTTTTGCCCATTCGCACGTTCACCCTGAAGTTCGACTGGCACCAAGGTCCTCAGAAAGTCAGGAACATTGCCCTTTGAAATCTCTCCCAAGACCGCTGCTTCCCGTTCTGCAGAGTTCATGCCAGAAACATACCGGACAAACTGCGACCCGGTGAGATCCCGCGTTGCTCTTGTAGGAATACTTTGTGCTAACTGTTCGGGTTGAATCTTGGAACCATCTTGCTCCCCGGGACTGGCGCTGAGGGAAAAAACGACCAGGCAAATAATTGCCGCTAAGAGGTTACGTTGAGTGCTGCTGTCTCGCAACGTCAAACCACCTTGCCGACATCAAACAAGCTACCCAAATAGAATACCGCGTTCGGCTATAGCCTTGCAATTCTTGTGTTTGACGGGGTGACGTAATCTTGGCTGTGCAAAAGCGAAAGGATGTAGGTTTGTTGTGCGACCAACAAATCTCCGGTAAAGGAGCCTACACCCGATGAGAGTGAAGAATAACACAGAGCGGTTTGCGGTATTTGTCCGAGATCTCGAGGACAGCCTCCCAGCCAAAAGTTCTCTCCCTGTACATGCAGGGGTTTAAAGGCGAGCGCCAGGGCGGGGCTTTTCTTCGTAATTCTGGCCTTTTCCCTTCGTTTCACACACAATTCAGCGTTAGTCTCTGCGCACAAGGGAATCGAGGGGGGGTCTCATGGCTCGCGCCACAGCTTCAGCCGGCCCGGATTTTCGACAGGGGATGCTTGAGAGCTATGCCGTTAACGAGCGGATGAACCAGCTCGTCCTCGAGCATCTTGATGCCCGCGCCTGGAGGGCAAAGCCTCCCGGCCGCAACGTACGCACCATCGCGGCGATCTTCTCGCATTTACACAATATTCGCCGCAAGTGGCTCAGGCTTTCGGCTCCCCATCTCAAGCTGCCCGCGGAGCTTGATCGCACCCGGTGCACGCAAGGCCAAGCGCGCGCTGCGCTGGCCGAAAGCGCCCTACGTTGCTCGGAGATGCTCGCGGAAGCGCTAAACGGCCGCGTTGGCCGCGTCAAACAATTCCACCGCGACGGCTGGGCCCGGCCGTGGCCCGGCGGCACAGCCATGTTTACCTACATGGTCTCGCATGATGCCCATCATCGCGGACAAGCGTGCATGCTCGCGCATCAACTGGGCTTTCCCCTGCCAGGCCAGGCTGCCTACGGGCTCTGGGTTTGGGAAAGGCTCTGGAAGCAGTGCGGATTCCGAGGTCCGCACTGATTTTTCTTTCCTTGCGATTCTATTTCTGAGTTACGCGAAGGGAGATCCGGCGATT